>ERZ791830.364-NODE-364-length-50049-cov-4.096132_pt1 | contig 50049 bp, 38 predicted proteins | sample MGYA00509945_ERZ791830 | MGnify/ENA primary metagenome ERZ791830 (study PRJEB30046, sample SAMN00792021) | human gut metagenome | study: EMG produced TPA metagenomics assembly of the A metagenome-wide association study of gut microbiota in type 2...
AACCGCCGACCCCCTCCTTGTAAGGGAGGTGCTCTCCCAGCTGAGCTAATCACCCCCGCTGTGTGGAGTCGCATTATAGGGAGAGTTCAAAATGAGTCAACGCATTTTCTAAAGAAATTGTTCGTTCGTCGTAAATTTAAGCAAGATGATCGCAAAACAGACCGTGTTGCGCAATTTGTCAACGAAAACAATAATGCGTAAGGTAGAAACCCGAACTACATTGAGGAATCAGGCGGGAGTGATAGAATATCGCCCACTCAATTTTTCCAGGATTTGCCGGTTGTCGGCATCTTTCTAAACGTAAGGCCATTTCATGAAAATCAAAACTCGCTTCGCGCCAAGCCCAACAGGCTATCTGCACGTTGGCGGCGCGCGTACTGCTCTTTACTCCTGGCTTTTTGCACGTAACCACGGCGGTGAGTTCGTGCTGCGTATTGAAGACACCGATCTTGAGCGTTCCACGCCGGAAGCTATCGAAGCCATTATGGATGGCATGAACTGGCTGAGCCTGGAGTGGGATGAAGGTCCGTACTACCAGACCAAACGTTTTGATCGCTACAATGCGGTGATCGATCAGATGCTGGAAGAGGGCACTGCTTATAAATGCTATTGCTCTAAAGAGCGCCTGGAAGCGCTGCGCGAAGAGCAAATGGCGAAAGGTGAGAAGCCGCGTTATGACGGTCGCTGCCGCCACAGCCATGAGCATCATGCTGATGATGAACCGTGTGTCGTGCGTTTTGCTAATCCGCAGGAAGGTTCTGTTGTTTTTGACGATCAGATCCGTGGTCCGATCGAGTTCAGCAACCAGGAGCTGGATGATCTGATTATCCGCCGTACCGATGGTTCCCCAACCTATAACTTCTGTGTGGTTGTCGATGACTGGGATATGGAAATCACCCACGTTATCCGTGGCGAAGACCATATCAACAACACGCCGCGCCAGATCAACATTCTTAAGGCCCTGAAAGCGCCGGTGCCGGTTTACGCGCACGTTTCTATGATCAATGGCGATGACGGTAAAAAACTGTCCAAACGTCACGGGGCAGTCAGCGTAATGCAGTATCGTGATGACGGTTATTTGCCAGAAGCACTGCTGAACTATCTGGTGCGTCTGGGCTGGTCCCACGGCGATCAGGAAATCTTCACTCGTGAAGAGATGATCAAATACTTCACTTTGAATGCCGTCAGCAAATCTGCCAGTGCGTTCAACACCGACAAGCTGCTGTGGCTGAACCATCACTACATTAACGCGCTGCCGCCGGAGTATGTTGCTACTCACTTACAGTGGCACATTGAGCAGGAAAATATCGATACCCGTAACGGCCCGCAGCTGGCTGATCTGGTGAAACTGCTGGGCGAACGCTGCAAGACGCTGAAAGAGATGGCACAGAGCTGCCGTTATTTCTACGAAGATTTTGCTGAGTTCGATGCCGATGCGGCGAAAAAACATCTGCGTCCGGTAGCGCGTCAGCCGCTGGAAGTGGTTCGTGACAAACTGGCCGCGATTACTGACTGGACCGCTGAAAACGTTCATCACGCTATTCAGGCGACGGCGGATGAGCTGGAAGTGGGTATGGGTAAAGTTGGTATGCCGCTGCGTGTCGCCGTAACCGGTGCGGGGCAGTCTCCAGCACTGGATGTTACCGTTCACGCAATTGGTAAGACCCGCAGTATCGAGCGTATCAACAAAGCGCTGGATTTTATTGCTGAACGCGAAAATCAGCAGTAATTAGCGTGTAAAAAGATAAACGGCAGGAGATAATATCCTGCCGTTTTTTATTTATGCTGATTCGTCAATATCGAGACGGGCGAGGAAATTGCGAATTCCTTCACGTGACAAAAATTGCGCGACTTTTTCCTGCTCAATGTCTGTCATATTATCTATCGCGTTGATGATTTGTCGATACGCCGGGGCGCGTGCTCCAGGAGCGTATTCAGCAATTCTCTCTTCAGCTTCCATCAACATTGGTGTGTTATGGAAGGCTGGCGTGTTCTGAATAAACTCGCAAACTTGCGTATCGACCAGAATAAGTCTGGCACGACCGCCTTTCACGCCGGGAAATTTTTCCGTTTTCCAGCCTTTTTCTCTGATCCAACGGTTAACAGTTTGTTTAGCCACACCGAGGCATTCAGCCAGTTCTTCGGTGGTCATTTTGTTGCGTAATCTTTTCATATTATTTGCTATCGCGAATCCCTAAGCGTTGTAACAATCCGATAATCCCTTCCCGCAGAAGCAAGGATGTAAACTGTTTTTGTTCAACTGGCGTCATCTCTTTCGCCAGTGTCACCATCAATACTTCAAGCGGCGCATCACCAGAAAGGGCAGGCGCTTCTCCCTGACCTTCTGGACGTTCAGCATTGCGAATATATTCACGAACCTGTTCATTGACGTGAACCAGTCGGGCTTTGCCACCCTGGACGCCAGGTTTTGGTGACGTTGTCCAGCCTTCCTTGCGTACCCATTTATTAATGGTCTGGCGGCTATAGCCGGTCAGTCTGGCAAGTTCATCTGGTGTCATCCTCTCCTTGAACATAACAATTCCCTGAATGTATGTGGGTCTATTAGTAGTTCATTTTATAACACCACTTTACAGGAAACCGTGACATGAATAACTACTGAATGCGAGCGGTTTTCCAAAATTGTTCATTTGCCTGATTTTTCAGCGATTGAAACTACACATTGCAATTTGCCGTTGACACATTCGGGCGGAATTCATATGATGCCGCCCGTCAACTCGACAAGCTTTACGTGACGGGGCTATAGCTCAGCTGGGAGAGCGCTTGCATGGCATGCAAGAGGTCAGCGGTTCGATCCCGCTTAGCTCCACCAAATTTTGCACCCAGCAAATTTGGTACGTAAACGCATCGTGGGGCTATAGCTCAGCTGGGAGAGCGCTTGCATGGCATGCAAGAGGTCAGCGGTTCGATCCCGCTTAGCTCCACCAAATTTCCAACCCTCGCTGCAAAGCGGGGGTTTTTTTGTCTCTGCTTTTTGCCGCTTTTGTAATACAGTCTACGTCCGGGTTAGCGCCGCCTGGTGAAAGCATCATTGGATGAAAAATCGGCAACAGGCTGGCCCCTGTTTGCTTCGCGATGCGAATAAACTTATTATTTGTGTGCCTGAAAACCCCGATCAGTGAGAGTAGTGTACTCATGTTTGTGGAGCATAACCTGATAAAAAATATCAAGATATTCACACTAGCGTTTACGCTCACCGTGGTACTTATTCAGCTATCCCGTTTTATTTCGCCACTTGCCATTATCCATTCCAGTTATATCTTTCTGGCGTGGATGCCACTGTGCGTAATGCTGTCAATCTTGTTTATCTTTGGCTGGCGCGGTGTCGTTCCCGTTTTATGCGGGATGTTTTGCACCAATCTGTGGAACTTTCATCTCTCTTTTTTACAGACTGCGGTCATGCTCGGTAGCCAGACGTTTGTCGTGTTGTGTGCCTGCGCAATATTACGCTGGCAGCTGGGGACGCGTTGGCGTTATGGATTGACCAGCCGATATGTCTGGCAACGTCTGTTCTGGCTTGGTTTGGTGACGCCGATCGGCATCAAATGCAGCATGTATCTTGTGGGGAGCTTCTTTGATTTCCCGCTAAAGATATCCACCTTTTTCGGCGATGCGGATGCGATTTTCACGGTCGTTGATTTGCTAAGCCTTTTCACCGCTGTGCTGATTTACAACATGCTTTTCTACTATCTCACTCGCATGATTGTAAGTCCCCACTTTGCGCAGATATTGTGGCGCAGGGATATCGCGCCGTCGTTGGGCAAAGAGAAACGCGCATTTACCTTAAGCTGGCTGGCAGCGTTAAGCGTGCTTCTACTTCTGTTGTGCACACCTTATGAAAACGACTTTATTGCCGGTTACCTGGTACCCGTTTTCTTCATCATCTTTACCCTCGGGGTCGGTAAGCTTCGCTATCCGTTTTTAAATCTCACCTGGGCTGTTTCAACGCTTTGCCTTCTGAATTACAACCAGAACTTTTTGCAAGGGGTGGAAACCGAATATTCGCTGGCATTTATTCTTGCGGTGCTGATTTCCTTTAGCGTTTGCCTGCTCTATATGGTGCGCATTTATCATCGCAGTGAATGGCTTAATCGCCGCTGGCATTTGCAGGCGCTGACAGATCCGTTAACGCTCCTACCCAACTTTCGTGCGTTGGAACAAGCGCCGGAGCAAGAGGCGGGCAAGAGTTTTTGCTGCCTGCGCATTGATAATCTTGAGTTTATGAGTCGTCATTACGGCTTAATGATGCGCGTTCACTGTATCCGCTCAATTTGCCGTACGCTGCTGCCGTTGATGCAGGAAAACGAAAAGTTGTATCAATTACCGGGTAGTGAACTGCTGTTAGTGCTGAGCGGGCCGGAAACGGAAGGGCGACTCCAGCATATGGTTAACATCCTGAATAGTCGGCAAATTCACTGGAACAATACCGGGCTGGATATGGGCTATGGTGCTGCCTGGGGGCGTTTTGATGGAAATCAGGAAACCCTGCAACCCTTGTTGGGGCAGTTAAGCTGGCTGGCGGAGCAATCCTGCGCACATCATCATGTGCTGGCGCTGGATAGCAGAGAGGAGATGGTTTCCGGGCAGACCACTAAACAGGTGCTATTGCTGAATACCATTCGCACGGCGTTAGATCAGGGTGATTTGCTGCTCTACGCCCAGCCAATTCGCAACAAAGAGGGTGAAGGTTATGATGAGATCCTCGCGCGACTGAAATATGACGGCGGCATTATGACCCCGGATAAGTTTCTGCCCCTTATTGCTCAGTTTAACCTTAGCGCGCGTTTTGATTTGCAAGTGCTGGAATCCTTGTTGAAGTGGCTGGCAACACACCCTTGCGACAAAAAAGGACCGCGCTTTTCAGTCAATTTAATGCCGCTCACGCTGCTGCAAAAGAATATTGCCGGGCGGATTATTCGTCTGTTTAAGCGTTATCACATCTCCCCGCAGGCGGTCATTCTTGAGATCACCGAGGAGCAGGCGTTTTCTAACGCAGAAAGCAGCATGTACAACATCGAGCAGCTGCATAAGTTTGGTTTCCGGATTGCGATTGATGACTTTGGCACCGGATATGCCAACTACGAACGGTTAAAGCGTTTGCAGGCTGATATCATCAAAATTGATGGCGTCTTTGTGAAAGATATTGTCACGAACACGCTGGATGCGATGATTGTGAGATCAATTACCGATCTGGCGAAAGCGAAGTCATTGAGTGTGGTCGCGGAGTTTGTCGAGACGCAACAGCAGCAGGCGCTATTGCATAAGCTCGGGGTGCAATATCTGCAAGGGTATTTGATTGGTCGCCCGCAGCCATTAGCTGATTAACAGGCGTAAAAAAACCGGGGAATTATCCCCGGCTTTTTTATGTATGGTCTTACAGCACCAGTGCTGCGATTGACGCAGACAGCACACTCACCAGGGTAGAGCCGTAAACCAGCTTCAGACCGAAGCGAGAAACCACGTTACCTTGCTCTTCATTCAGGCCTTTAACTGCACCTGCGATAATCCCGATTGAAGAGAAGTTAGCGAAGGAAACCAGGAACACAGAGATGATGCCTTCAGCACGCGGAGAGAGCGTGGAAGCAATTTTCTGCAGATCCATCATCGCAACGAACTCGTTGGAAACCAGTTTGGTCGCCATGATACTGCCCACTTGCAGTGCTTCACTGGAAGGAACACCCATCACCCATGCAATCGGATAGAAGATGTAGCCCAGGATGCCCTGGAAGGAGATGCTGTAGCCAAACCAGCCAGTAACGGTGGCAAACAGTGCGTTCAGCGCGGCGATCAGGGCGATAAAGCCGATCAGCATCGCGGCAACGATAATGGCAACTTTGAAACCTGCCAGAATGTATTCACCCAGCATTTCGAAGAAGCTCTGACCTTCGTGCAGGTTGGACATCTGGATGTTTTCTTCACTGGCATCAACACGGTAAGGATTGATCAGCGACAGCACGATAAAGGTGCTGAACATGTTCAGTACCAGCGCAGCAACGACGTATTTCGGTTCCAGCATGGTCATGTATGCACCAACGATGGACATCGACACGGTGGACATTGCCGTGGCAGCCATGGTGTACATACGATTACGGGAGATTTTGCCGAGGATATCTTTATAGGCAATAAAGTTTTCAGACTGACCCAGAATCAGGGAGCTGACGGCGTTAAAGGATTCCAGTTTGCCCATGCCGTTGACTTTGGAGAGCAGGAAACCAATTGCGCGGATGATCACCGGCAACACGCGAATGTGCTGGAGAATACCGATCAGTGCAGAGATAAAGACGATTGGGCACAGCACTTTCAGGAAGAAGAATGCCAGGCCTTGATCATTCATGCTACCAAAGACGAAGTTAGTCCCTTCGTTGGCAAATCCGAGCAGTTTTTCGAACATTTCGGAGAAGCCTTTCACGAAGCCTAAACCAACGTCGGAGTTCAGGAAGAACCACGCCAGTAACACTTCGATAACAAGCAGTTGAATAACATAACGGATACGAATTTTTTTGCGGTCGCTGCTTACCAGCAGTGCGAGAATCGCAACAACGGCAAGTGCCAGTACAAAATGAAGGACGCGGTCCATATTTGCTCCAAATATGAGGCAGGTTAAATTTCCGTGCACATTCTATGTAACATGGTTAAGGAAAACGAGATCTGACACACACTATAATGACGTCCTGTGACAAGCTTCAAAAATAGTGATCTGTCATACATTTCTGCTATGTTGTGTATGGAAGCTGAAAGTTATGTAAATGTGCTAACATTAAACATAACCATAACATTCAAGTCATCAATCTTTTCGTAGTCATAATCCTGGTCTATCAAAGAAATCACCACAACCCATTCAAATGAATTTGATAATCATTCTCGTTTGGCATAGCATGAAACATAGCAAAGGCTATGTTTTAGAGGCACAAGATGACGAACTATCGCGTTGAGAGTAGCAGCGGACGGGCGGCGCGCAAGATGAGGCTCGCATTAATGGGACCTGCGTTCATTGCGGCGATTGGTTATATCGATCCCGGTAACTTTGCGACCAATATTCAGGCGGGTGCCAGCTTCGGCTATCAGCTACTGTGGGTTGTCGTTTGGGCCAACCTGATGGCGATGCTGATTCAGATCCTCTCTGCCAAACTAGGGATTGCCACCGGTAAAAATCTGGCGGAGAAGATTCGTGATCACTATCCGCGTCCCGTAGTGTGGTTCTATTGGGTTCAGGCAGAAATTATTGCGATGGCAACCGACCTGGCGGAATTTATTGGTGTGGCGATCGGTTTTAAACTCATTCTTGGTGTTTCGTTGTTGCAGGGCGCGGTGCTGACGGGGATCGCGACTTTCCTGATTTTAATGCTGCAACGTCGCGGGCAAAAACCGCTGGAGAAAGTGATTGGCGGGTTACTGTTGTTTGTTGCCGCGGCTTACATTGTCGAGTTGATTTTCTCCCAGCCTAACCTGGCGCAGCTGGGTAAAGGAATGGTGATCCCGAGTTTACCTACTTCGGAGGCGGTCTTCCTGGCAGCAGGCGTGTTAGGGGCGACGATTATGCCGCATGTGATTTATTTGCACTCTTCGCTCACTCAGCATTTACATGGCGGTTCGCGTCAACAACGTTATTCCGCCACCAAATGGGATGTGGCTATCGCCATGACGATTGCCGGTTTTGTCAATCTGGCGATGATGGCTACAGCTGCGGCGGCGTTCCACTTTTCTGGTCATACTGGTGTTGCCGATCTTGATGAGGCTTATCTGACGCTGCAACCGCTGTTAAGCCATGCTGCGGCAACGGTCTTTGGGTTAAGTCTGGTTGCTGCCGGACTGTCCTCAACGGTGGTGGGGACACTGGCAGGGCAGGTGGTGATGCAGGGGTTCATTCGCTTCCATATCCCGCTGTGGGTGCGTCGTACAGTCACCATGCTGCCGTCATTTATTGTCATTCTGATGGGATTAGATCCGACACGGATTCTGGTTATGAGTCAGGTGCTGTTAAGTTTTGGTATCGCCCTGGCGCTGGTTCCACTGCTGATTTTCACCAGTGACAGCAAGTTGATGGGCGATCTGGTGAACAGCAAACGCGTAAAACAGACAGGCTGGGTGATTGTAGTGCTGGTCGTGGCGCTAAATATCTGGTTGTTGGTGGGGACGGCGCTGGGATTGTAGTTGAATGAGCGTCGCATCTGGCACTATTGGCGGATGCGGCGTAAACGCCTTATCCGCCCTACGCGTTAAAGAGCCGGTTTGTAGGCCTGATAAGACGCGCTAGCGTCGCATCAGGCATTGTGCTCCATTGGCGAATGTGTTTAATGGCGGTGTCCATGTCCGCGGCCTTTTCCGCGATGATCGTCACGATCGCGCCAGCCTTCACGATAGCCACGCTCATACGCTTTACGCTTATCCCAGCCACGATGATAGCCATTATCATGACGCCACCAGCGGTTTTTACGCCATTCATAATTGCGATGCCAGTAGTCACGGTCGCGCCAGTGACCACCGTCCCAGTAATTACCGTAATGATCGCGATCGCCAATTTGTAATTTGATTGATGGCAGTAGGGTGATTTCACCTGCGTTTGCTACAAGCGGGGTAAATGCCATCAGGGCGGCCGCCAGAAACAGTGACCTGAACATTGTTATTCTCCTTCACGATCGAAGCCGTCAGCGGCCTGTTAACGCAATATTACGGGGAGGTAAAGCCCCGTATCATCGCCATAACTCTTAAATCATAAAGGAGAGCATTTTTTGCTAAACGTTATCGTGGGGTGGCTGTTGCTTCGGACGATTGACCATCATCATCGGCTTACCTGCTAATAACAGCCATGCCGGAAGCATGACGATACAGAGCAGCGGTAGCAATGTGGTATTGGGTACAACGACTGCCGCCATAAAAAGACTTAACCAGCCATCGCGTGTTACCACCAGCACGATGCCGAGAATAGCGCAAGAAACGGTTATTGCCGCTGGTACGGCGGGAACGTGCTCATGCAGCATCAACCCTAATGCCACGCCGACAAACACTGCCGGGAAGATTCGCCCACCGCGAAAGCCACTGGCGGCAGCAACGACCAGGGCGGCAAGTTTAATTACCGCCAGCAAAAAGTAATCGCTGGTGCTGAAAGCCTGATTTGCCACCATCTGCTGCATCTCATCCAGCCCTTTAAACAGCGAAACTGGTCCACCAATAACCCCCAGAATACCGAGAATAAATCCGCCAATACCCAGCACGAGCACCGGATTTTTCATTTGATGCATCATTGAGTGCAACCGTGGTAAGCACCATACGGCGACCATCCCTGCTGCGATGGCAATCGCCGCGACAATTGCACCGCTGAGAATATCGGTCATTTCCATCTGTCCGTAATGCGCAATGGGCAGTGAAAAATGAGGATGGAAAAATAATCCGGTAGTAAGTGCACCAGCTGCTGCCGCCATTAACGGCGCAAAGAGACGATCCCATAGCGGAACTTCACTACTGCCATTTAAGGTTTGCGAAAATATCAACGCCGCCGCAACAGGTGTGCCAAACAGCGCGCCGATGGTTCCGGCAGAGGCTAAAATAGTCCACTCCATTCGGTTGACGCGCGGTAACAGACGAGCGCCAATGGCAACCGCAAGGGCGATATTGACGGTCATGATCGGATGTTCTGGCCCCAGGCTGACGCCACCAGCAAGACCAAGAATTAATGCTACGATAAGTCCTGGTAGCGCAGAGGGCGGAACCGGTGCGCCGATCAGCGGTTCACAGGCGGGGTCTGGTCCGGCATGACCCTGGCTGAAACGGATAACCAACCCCACCGCAATACCCGTTAGCGTTAATACACCGATGATCCAGAGGGGTGAATCCTGGGCTATCCCCAGAGTTCCCGGCAGTCGTTGCCAGAGCAAATTCTGTAATGCCGAGGCGATTTTCATCACCACAATCAGAATAAGACTGGACGCAATCCCAATTGCCACGGCGGGGAGCGATAATAACAACATGGTTCTGGCTCGCGGATGGAGCATGTTCTATTCCTTATGCGGGGTCAGATACTTAGTTTGCCCAGCTTGCAAAAAGGCATCGCTGCAATTGGTGCTGAAACGATAAAGTAATTGTGTGACCCAGATCGATATTTACAGGGAGCCTGCCTTTCCGGCGTTGTTGTTATGCCCCCAGGTATTTACAGTGTGAGAAAGAATTATTTTGACTTTAGCGGAGCAGTTGAAGAATGACAAAGTATGCATTAGTCGGTGATGTGGGCGGCACCAACGCACGTCTTGCTCTGTGTGATATTGCCAGTGGTGAAATCTCGCAGGCTAAGACCTATTCAGGGCTTGATTACCCCAGCCTCGAAGCGGTCATTCGCGTTTATCTTGAAGAACATAAGGTCGAGGTGAAAGACGGCTGTATTGCCATCGCTTGCCCAATTACCGGTGACTGGGTGGCAATGACCAACCATACCTGGGCGTTCTCAATTGCCGAAATGAAAAAGAATCTCGGTTTTAGCCATCTGGAAATTATTAACGATTTTACCGCTGTATCAATGGCGATCCCGATGCTGAAAAAAGAGCATCTGATTCAGTTTGGTGGCGCAGAACCGGTAGAAGGTAAACCTATTGCGGTTTACGGTGCCGGAACAGGGCTTGGGGTTGCGCATCTGGTCCATGTCGATAAGCGTTGGGTAAGCTTGCCGGGCGAAGGCGGTCACGTTGATTTTGCGCCGAATAGTGAAGAAGAGGCCATTATCCTCGAAATATTGCGTGCGGAAATTGGTCATGTTTCGGCGGAGCGCGTGCTTTCTGGCCCTGGGCTGGTGAATTTGTATCGCGCAATTGTGAAAGCTGACAACCGCCTGCCAGAAAATCTCAAGCCAAAAGATATTACCGAACGCGCGCTGGCTGACAGCTGCACCGATTGCCGCCGCGCATTGTCGCTGTTTTGCGTCATTATGGGCCGTTTTGGCGGCAATCTGGCGCTCAATCTCGGGACATTTGGCGGCGTGTTTATTGCGGGCGGTATCGTGCCGCGCTTCCTTGAGTTCTTCAAAGCCTCTGGTTTCCGTGCCGCATTTGAAGATAAAGGGCGCTTTAAAGAATATGTCCATGATATTCCGGTGTATCTCATCGTCCATGACAATCCGGGTCTTCTCGGTTCCGGTGCACATTTACGCCAGACCTTAGGTCACATTCTGTAAATCCTTCCTGTTATATCGGGAGGTAACTCTCCCGATAATCTTTTAAATCATACAGTTAATTCAATTTTTCTTTGTGTCCCCTCACAAGGCCGACCTGCGTCACACTTCCATACAGCGGGATTAATTCTCCAGTAAATGCATTATTTGTCTGGTAACGGCGATTTGTTTTGCACGTTCATAATTTCACTCGTCAACTATCACTGAACGAGGAATTAACGATGAGTAAGAAACTGATTGCCTTATGTGCCTGCCCGATGGGCCTAGCTCACACTTTTATGGCCGCTCAGGCGCTGGAAGAAGCGGCGGTAGAAGCCGGTTATGAAGTGAAAATTGAAACCCAGGGCGCGGACGGCATCCAGAATCGCCTGACGGCGCAGGATATCGCCGAAGCGACCATCATCATCCATTCCGTGGCAGTTACCCCGGAAGATAACGAACGTTTCGAATCACGCGACGTTTATGAAATCACTTTGCAGGACGCAATTAAAAACGCTGTAGGCATCATCAAAGAAATCGAAGAGATGATTGCCTCTGAACAACAGTAATATTCGACAGGGATAATTGTTATGGCCATTAAAAAACGCAGTGCAACCGTTGTGCCTGGCGCATCCGGTGCGGCAGCGGCAGTTAAGAATCCGCAGGCCTCTAAAACCAGCTTCTGGGGTGAACTCCCGCAGCATGTGATGTCAGGGATTTCACGCATGGTGCCGACCTTAATTATGGGCGGTGTGATCCTCGCTTTCAGCCAGCTGATTGCTTATAGCTGGCTTAAAATTCCTGCTGAGATCGGCATCATGGATGCTCTTAATAGCGGGAAATTCTCCGGTTTCGACCTCTCCTTACTTAAATTTGCCTGGCTGTCGCAGTCCTTCGGCGGCGTGTTGTTTGGTTTTGCCATTCCGATGTTTGCTGCTTTTGTGGCGAACTCTATCGGTGGCAAACTGGCGTTCCCGGCTGGTTTTATCGGCGGGTTGATGTCTACCCAGCCGACGCAACTGCTGAACTTCGATCCCAGCACTATGCAATGGGCGACCTCTTCGCCGGTGCCGTCCACCTTCATTGGTGCGCTGATTATTTCTATCGTCGCGGGTTACCTTGTGAAGTGGATGAACCAGAAAATCCAGTTACCGGATTTCCTGTTAGCGTTCAAAACCACATTTTTGCTCCCGATTCTTTCCGCCATTTTTGTCATGCTGGCGATGTACTACGTCATCACCCCCTTTGGTGGCTGGATCAACGGCGGTATCCGTACTGTGCTGACTGCCGCAGGTGAGAAGGGCGCGCTGATGTACGCAATGGGGATCGCCGCGGCGACAGCAATCGACCTTGGTGGCCCGATCAACAAAGCCGCAGGTTTTGTTGCCTTCAGCTTTACCACTGACCACGTATTACCGGTCACCGCTCGTTCTATCGCTATCGTTATTCCGCCGATTGGTCTGGGGCTGGCGACCATTATCGACCGTCGTTTAACCGGCAAACGCCTGTTCAACGCTCAACTTTATCCGCAGGGTAAGACCGCCATGTTCCTGGCGTTTATGGGGATCAGTGAGGGTGCGATTCCGTTTGCGCTGGAAAGCCCCATCACCGCCATTCCGTCGTATATGGTCGGCGCTATTGTCGGCTCAACCGCCGCTGTCTGGCTGGGCGCAGTGCAATGGTTCCCGGAGTCCGCTATCTGGGCATGGCCGCTGGTCACTAACCTGGGCGTCTATATGGCGGGGATCGCGCTGGGGGCAGTCATAACTGCGCTGATGGTGGTGTTCCTGCGTCTGATGATGTTCCGTAAAGGCAAATTGTTAATCGATAGCCTGTAAGAAGGAAAATCCAGATGACATTACTCGCTTCGCTGCGCGACTGGCTTAAGGCGCAACAACTGGATGCAGTGCTTCTCTCCTCACGGCAGAACAAACAGCCGCATCTGGGGATCTCCACCGGATCAGGTTATGTGGTGATTAGCCGTGAAAGTGCGCACATTCTGGTGGATTCGCGCTATTACGTTGAGGTGGAAGCCCGTGCGCAAGGCTACCAGCTGCATTTGCTTGACGCGACGAACACGCTTACCACTATCGTCAATCAAATCATTGCCGATGAACAGTTGCAAACGCTCGGTTTTGAGGGCCAGCAGGTGAGTTGGGAAACCGCGCACCGCTGGCAGTCTGAACTCAATGCGAAACTGGTTAGCGCCACGCCGGATGTGCTGCGGCAAATCAAAACGCCAGAGGAGGTGGAGAAAATCCGCCTCGCCTGTGGGATTGCTGATCGCGGTGCAGAGCATATTCGCCGCTTTATTCAGGCGGGGATGAGCGAGCGCGAGATAGCCGCTGAACTGGAGTGGTTTATGCGCCAGCAGGGCGCAGAAAAAGCCTCTTTTGACACCATTGTCGCCAGTGGCTGGCGTGGGGCGCTGCCGCACGGCAAAGCCAGCGACAAGATTGTTGCAGCGGGCGAGTTTGTCACTCTCGATTTCGGTGCGCTGTATCAGGGCTACTGCTCTGATATGACGCGCACCTTGCTGGTGAATGGCGAAGGGGTGAGCGCCGAATCTCACCCGCTGTTTAACGTCTATCAAATTGTCCTGCAGGCACAGCTCGCAGCAATCTCCGCGATTCGCCCCGGCGTGCGCTGCCAGCAGGTTGACGATGCCGCGTGCCGGGTCATTACAGAAGCAGGTTATGGCGACTATTTCGGTCATAACACCGGTCACGCTATCGGCATTGAAGTTCATGAAGATCCGCGTTTTTCACCGCGGGACACCACGACGCTACAGCCAGGCATGTTACTGACCGTGGAGCCGGGGATTTATTTGCCAGGGCAAGGGGGCGTGCGCATCGAAGATGTTGTGCTGGTTACCCCGCAAGGCGCAGAAGTGCTCTACGCCATGCCGAAAACAGTGTTGCTCACGGGAGAGGCATAATGGATTTATCGCTATTAAAAGCGTTGAGCGAGGCAGATGCGATCGCCTCCTCGGAACAGGAAGTGCGGCAGATCCTGCTGGAAGAAGCGGATCGCCTGCAAAAAGAAGTGCGATTTGATGGTCTGGGATCGGTGCTGATCCGCCTGAATGAATCGACAGGTCCGAAGGTGATGATCTGTGCGCATATGGACGAAGTGGGATTTATGGTGCACAGCATCTCCCGCGAAGGGGCGATTGATGTGCTGCCGGTTGGCAACGTACGCATGGCTGCCCGCCAGCTGCAGCCGGTGCGCATCACCACCCGTGAAGAGTGCAAAATTCCAGGCCTGCTTGACGGCGACCGGCAGGGGAATGACGTCAGCGCCATGCGCGTGGACATTGGTGCGCGCTCCTATGACGAAGTGATGCAGGCGGGAATTCGTCCCGGCGATCGCGTCACGTTTGATACCACTTTTCAGGTTCTCCCTCACCAGCGAGTGATGGGGAAAGCCTTTGATGACCGCCTCGGTTGCTATCTGCTGGTGACGTTACTGCGCGAACTGCACGACGCCGAACTACCTGCGGAAGTGTGGCTGGTGGCAAGTTCCAGCGAAGAGGTGGGATTACGCGGCGGGCAAACTGCCACCCGCGCGGTGTCGCCGGACGTCGCCATTGTGCTTGATACCGCCTGCTGGGCGAAAAACTTTGATTATGGCGCGGCTAACCATCGCCAGATTGGTAACGGGCCGATGCTGGTGTTAAGCGACAAGTCGCTGATTGCGCCGCCAAAACTTACCGCCTGGGTCGAAACCGTGGCGGCAGAAATTGGCGTGCCGTTGCAGGCAGATATGTTCAGCAACGGCGGCACGGATGGCGGGGCGGTGCACTTAACCGGCACCGGCGTGCCCACAGTGGTGATGGGGCCAGCAACCCGCCATGGACATTGCGCCGCATCGATTGCCGATTGCCGCGACATTTTGCAGATGCAGCAACTTTTATCTGCCCTTATTCAACGTCTTACGCGTGAGACGGTTGTTCAACTGACGGATTTCAGATGATCTCCTGATTAACCCGGAGCGGTTATGTTAACGATTCAATTTCTCTGTCCTTTGCCTAACGGTCTACATGCTCGTCCGGCGTGGGAACTTAAAGAACAGTGCAGCCAGTGGCAAAGCGAAATCACTTTTATTAACCATCGCCAGAACGCAAAGGCAGATGCGAAAAGCTCGCTGGCGCTGATTGGCACCGGCACCCTATTTAATGACAGTTGCAGCCTGAACATTAGCGGCAGCGATGAAGAGCAGGCGCGGCGCGTGCTGGAAGAGTACATCCAGGTGCGCTTTATCGACAGCGACAGCGTTCAGCCTACGCAGGCAGAACTGACGGCGCATCCGCTGCAGCGTTCATTAAGCCGCCTTAACCCGGATTTACTGTACGGCAATGTGCTGGCAAGCGGCGTCGGCGTGGGTACGCTGACCCTGTTACAAAGCGACAGCCTCGACAGTTATCGGGCAATCCCCGCCAGTGCGCAAGATTCCACCCGGCTGGAGCACAGCCTGGCAACGCTTGCCGAGCAACTGAACCAGCAATTGCGTGAGCGTGACGGCGAAAGCAAAACTATCCTCAGCGCCCATTTGTCGCTGATTCAGGATGATGAATTTGCAGGCAATATCCGTCGCCTGATGACAGAACAGCCTCAGGGGCTGGGGGCGGCGATCATCAGCAATATGGAGCAGGTTTGCGCCAAACTTTCTGCCTCTGCCAGCGATTATCTGCGCGAACGTGTTAGCGACATTCGCGATATCAGCGAACAGTTGCTGCATATCACCTGGCCGGAACTGAAGCCGCGCAACAAGCTGGTGCTTGAAAAACCGACCATTCTGGTGGCTGAAGATTTAACCCCAAGCCAGTTTTTGAGCCTTGATTTGAAAAATCTTGCGGGCATGATTCTGGAGAAAACCGGGCGCACCTCGCATACACTGATTCTGGCCCGTGCCTCGGCGATCCCGGTACTGAGTGGCTTGCCGCTGGATGCGATTGCCCGTTATGCCGGGCAACCTGCAGTGCTTGACGCCCAGTGCGGCGTGCTGGCGATTAACCCGAATGACGCGGTGAGCGGTTATTATCAGGTCGCGCAGACGCTGGCGGATAAACGCCAAAAACAACAGGCGCAGGCTGCCGCGCAGCTGGCCTATTCCCGTGATAACAAGCGTATTGATATTGCGGCGAATATCGGCACCGCTCTGGAAGCGCCAGGCGCGTTTGCCAACGGCGCGGAAGGTGTCGGGCTGTTCCGTACCGAAATGCTCTATATGGATCGCGACAGCGCGCCGGACGAGCAGGAGCAATTTGAAGCCTACCAGCAGGTGCTACTGGCGGCGGGCGACAAGCCGATTATCTTCCGCACGATGGACATCGGCGGCGATAAAAGCATTCCTTATCTGAATATTCCCCAGGAAGAGAACCCGTTCCTCGGCTATCGCGCGGTACGTATTTACCCGGAATTTGCTGGCCTGTTCCGCACTCAACTGCGGGCCATTTTGCGCGCCGCCAGTTTCGGCAACGCCCAGTTGATGATCCCGATGGTTCACAGCCTCGATCAGATCTTATGGGTGAAAGGCGAGATCCAAAAAGCGATCGTTGAGCTTAAGCGCGATGGCCTGCGTCATGCAGAGACGATTACGCTTGGGATCATGGTGGAAGTTCCGTCGGTGTGCTACATCATCGACCACTTCTGCGATGAGGTCGATTTCTTCAGTATCGGCTCCAACGATATGACCCAGTATCTGTATGCGGTCGATCGTAATAACCCGCGCGTATCGCCGCTATATAACCCGATTACGCCATCGTTCCTGCGCATGTTGCAGCAAATAGTTACCACTGCGCATCAGCGGGGCAAATGGGTAGGCATTTGCGGTGAACTGGGCGGTGAAAGCCGTTATCTGCCGCTACTGCTTGGGCTGGGCCTGGATGAGCTGAGTATGAGTAGCCCGCGTATTCCGGCGGTGAAAAGCCAGCTTCGTCAACTGGATAGCGAGGCGTGTCGGGAACTGGCGCGTCAGGCATGTGAATGCCGCAGTGCGCAGGAAATTGAAGCGTTACTCACCGCCTTTACGCCAGAAGAAGACGTTCGCCCACTGCTGGCGCTGGAGAATATCTTTGTTGATCAGGATTTTAGCAATAAAGAGCAGGCGATCCAGTTCCTGTGCGGCAACCTCGGCGTTAACGGGCGCACTGAACATCCGTTTGAGCTGGAAGAAGATGTCTGGCAGCGGGAAGAGATTGTTACCACCGGCGTTGGTTTTGGCGTAGCGATCCCGCACACCAAATCTCAGTGGATCCGTCATTCCAGTATCAGCATTGCCCGGCTGGCGAAACCGATTGACTGGCAGTCAGAAATGGGCGAAGTCGAACTGGTGATCATGCTGACGCTGGGTGCTAACGAAGGGATGAATCATGTGAAAGTCTTCTCGCAGCTGGCGCGTAAACTGGTGAATAAAAACTTCCGCCAGTCGTTGTTTGCCGCGCAAGATGCACAAAGTATCCTGACGCTGCTGGAAACAGAATTAACCTTCTGACGTTAGCCCTGAAAACGGGCGCTGTACTCTCCCGGCGTCAGACCAAACTGACGCCGGAAAACGCGACAAAAATAGTCGCTATCCGGAAAACCGCAACGCTGTGCCACTTCATGAATTGACAGATGATATTTCTGCAAAATCATCCTCGCCTTCGCCATTCGCACCCAACGCACATACTCGATAAAACGCATCGTTCCATGCTGAGCAAACAGTTTTGACAGATGATTGGGCGTGATATTAAAAAACTGCGCCACGCTCTCGCGGGTGAGCGGCTGGGCATAATTATCCTGAACCCAGTTACAAATGCTGTGATAGAGAAAATCGCCGCGCGGTTGCGAATTACCCGGCGGCATATTCACCACGTTGCGGCAAAGATGCAGCAAACTTAACACCAGTGGCTGAATGATATTCTGCTCCAGCGGCGAACGGCTAAGATGAGTGAGGGCGGTAAGCATCGCTTCACCTTCACCGCGTTGCAGGCTGGGAAGCTGGATCTGGCGAGCAGGATGCAACAACGACGTGGTGCGGCTATCGTAAAACGATAACCCAAGCCAGGTCGGTGCGAACACCAGGCTTAACAGCATCACCGGTTTGTTGTTGATCGGTAAATTAGCCGCGCGTGCCGGAATAAACAGCATTTCTCCTTCCACCATTCGCTGCTGCTTTGCTTCCAGCAGGTTGCCGTATTCGCCGCGCAGCACGATATCCAGACGGGGAAAATCAATACATAAACTGCCCACCGGCAACGAGGCAGGCTGGCTGGCAAACCAGACGCGCCCCAGTAGTTGCGGGTTAAGCACCAGGCCGCTGAACAGATCGGCGAAAAATTGTTGATCGGCGGGCAAGCCTGGTGCTTTCATGAAAGTTCCCGATTAAAGATGCATTAACTGGCGAAATTCTTTTACTTTGCTGCGGCTGACTGGCACTTCAAAATCCAGATCTTTCAGCCGCAGAATATAGGTGTTATTAAACCACGGTTCGATTTCGCGGATTTTGTTCAGATTGACACAAAATGAGCGATGGCAGCGGAAAAAATGCGACGGCGGCAGTTTGCTGCAAAATTCGGTAATGTTCATCGGCATTACGTAGGATTCACGCCGCGTATAGACAAAGGTCATTTTCTCGTGCGCTTCGGCGTAATAGATATCGTTAATTGGCGTGACGATTATTCGCTCATCTTTCACCAGATTAATGGTGTCATTCTCACGCGTTACCGTCGCGGCAGGCGTGCTGCTGGTCTGCTGTTGTTGCCAGGCCGCTTCCAGTTTTTGCAGCATCCCGGTAATGCGTGACTCCTGATACGGTTTGAGAATGTAGTCAAACGCCTCCAGTTCAAACGCTTCTACCGCATGTTCTTTCCACGCGGTGATGAACACAATAAACGGTTTATGGGCGAACTGGCTGATGTTTTGCGCCAGCAACACACCATCCAGCGACGGAATATTGATATCCAGAAAAATGGCGTCGACGCGGTTATGCTGCAAAAACTTCAACACGTCCAGACCGTCGTCAAAGGTGCCGACAATCTCCATCTGGCTGTGCTCTTTAATTAGCCAGCTCAGTTCCTGTTGTGCCAGGAATTCGTCTTCAACAATGATGACTTTCACAATATCACTCCGGCTCAAAGCAATAACGTAGCCTGTGAGGCGACTGGGGTGCGTTGGTTAGGAATGTAAAACGCAATTTCCGTTCCTGGTTCCAGGCGGCGGATATGCAGCCCCTCGCCATACAATAACTTCACGCGATGATGAACATTCAGCAGGCCAATTTTATTGCCCGGCATTTCATTCGCTTCGACCCGCTCAATCACCTTTGGATCGATGCCGTGCCCGGTATCCCGCACCGCAATGCGTACCCGATTGCCGCACTCTGCAACGCTGATGGTGACAACGCCTTTACCTTTGCAAGGCTGGATACCGTGGACAATGGCATTCTCCACCAACGGCTGGATCAGCAGGCTGGGAATGCAGCAATTCACCTCTTCATCAATATCATAGATAACCGTGAGCTTGTCGCCAAAGCGGGCCTGCTCAATGGCAATATAGTCTTTAATTTGATACAGCTCTTTTTTGATATCGATTTGCTCATCGTCTTTTAATTCAATGTTATAGCGCAGATAACGCGACAGATTAAAGATCAGCTGGCGAGCGGTATCCGGATTCAGACGGATTGACGATGAAATAGCGTTCAAAGCGTTAAACAGAAAATGGGGATTAATTTTGCTTTGCAGGGCGCGAAGTTCTGCCTTATTTGCCATTTCACGTAGCTGCTCGGCGCGTGAAACCTCCAGTTGCGTGGAGATGATTTGCGACAGACCAACCGCCATTTCCTGTAATGACGAGGTTATCTGATGTGCGTGGCAGTAGTAAATTTTCAGCGTTCCGGTCACAACGCCTTTCTCCCAAAGCGGGATCACCAGCATCGAGTGGATTTCCGGCGTACGGTGGGCTTCATCATTGTTTTTAATGATGATTTTTCCGTAATTCATCGCCTGACGGGTCGTCGGGCTAATGAAGTCATCGCCATTCTGATAGTTATGCTCACCCACGCCAACATAGGCCAGCACATGATCGGTATTAGTAATCGCCACCGCATCGGCGTGAATGTCATCGCGGATAATTTCGCAGACCTTGCGTAATGACTCGCTATTGACATGGCGAAACAGCGGTAGCGTTTTGTTGGCGATATCCAGCGCCAGCTTGGCCTGCCGCGCGGCGCTGGCCTCTTTTTCGCCCTCAACGCTTTGCACCAGAAGCACAATAAAGCCGATACAGACGCTACCGAGGATCATTGGAATGCCGATTTTAGAGACGATATCGATCCCCAACGCGGTAGTTGGTGCCCAGACAATTACCAGAATCATGGTCAACGTCTCACACAACATGCCGCCGAGAATACCGACGCGCCAGCGCTGTGCTTTGGGGATTTTCAGGTTGATCCAGCCCGATATACAACCCGCCAGAATGCTGGTGATAAAGCAGGGGATCGCCGTCACGCCGCCGATATCAATTAAATACCGGTGAATACCCGCAATCACGCCGGTAATGATGCCTACCCACGGGCCAAACAGAATCCCGCCGGACATCACCGCGATAATACGTACGTTCACCAGCGAGCCTTCTACGGGAACGCCGGACCAGGTGCTGAACAGGGCGAACAGCGAGAAAATGGCGGTAACGGCGAGCAATTCTTTTGGGGAGTGCGCCGACTTGTGCAACAGTTCGCGAAACAGGCGGATACGGATGAGAAAGAACAGGCAGATAAGCATTAACGCTGCCCGATCGAAGACCGCCAGCAGCATGTTGAATATTTCGTGCACGGGTGACTCTGAATAAGGATTAAACCTCTATGATAGGTAACCTGAAGGCTGATGACCAGCAGGCCGTTTTTGAGGAAAAACCATAAATTTAAAAGGGGATTGAAAGATAAATGGTGTATTAGCAATGTATCTCTTGATAATGCGCTTCTGGATGGTAAATTTATTGAAATTATAATGTTAATAAAATTAGTGGTAATTTTCTTGTTAGCGTAGAAAAATTTCCTGTTTTTGAAGTTGAGTTCCTCATTTAAAGCCATTGATAAAAATGTTCTAAAACGCTGGACAGACAGAAATTAATCAGGCTATTTTCAAAACAGCCACCATTGTGGCAGCGTCGCTCGGACGGTCCGGGCGCTAACGTTAATCTGAGGAAATTATGGCTGACACTCGCCCTGAACGTCGCTTTACGCGCATTGATCGTCTCCCGCCCTACGTTTTTAACATCACCGCTGAACTGAAAATGGCTGCGCGTCGGCGCGGCGAAGATATTATCGATTTCAGCATGGGTAACCCGGACGGTGCGACTCCGCCGCATATCGTCGAAAAATTATGTACTGTGGCCCAGCGCCCGGACACGCATGGTTACTCCACTTCACGCGGCATTCCGCGGTTACGTCGCGCCATTTCCCGCTGGTATCAGGATCGCTACGACGTTGAAATCGACCCGGAATCAGAAGCCATCGTCACTATTGGTTCGAAAGAGGGCCTGGCGCATCTGATGCTGGCGACGCTGGATCATGGTGACACGGTGCTGGTGCCGAATCCAAGTTACCCGATCCATATTTATGGCGCGGTGATTGCCGGGGCGCAGGTACGCTCAGTGCCGCTGGTGGAAGGTGTCGATTTCTTCAACGAACTGGAGCGAGCCATTCGTGAAAGTTATCCGAAACCGAAGATGATGATCCTCGGCTTCCCGTCAAACCCAACCGCGCAATGCGTGGAACTGGAGTTCTTCGAAAAAGTAGTGGCGCTGGCGAAACGCTACGATGTGCTGGTGGTCCATGACCTGGCCTATGCCGATATCGTCTACGATGGCTGGAAAGCGCCGTCAATTATGCAGGTACCGGGTGCACGCGATGTGGCAGTCGAGTTCTTTACGCTGTCGAAAAGCTACAACATGGCGGGCTGGCGTATCGGCTTTATGGTTGGCAACAAAACGCTGGTCAGCGCCCTGGCTCGTATTAAAAGCTATCACGATTACGGCACCTTTACGCCGTTGCAGGTGGCGGCGATTGCGGCGCTGGAGGGCGATCAACAGTGCGTGCGCGACATTGCCGAACAGTACAAACGCCGCCGTGATGTATTGGTTAAAGGGCTGCATGAAGCGGGCTGGATGGTTGAAATGCCGAAGGCTTCGATGTATGTCTGGGCGAAAATCCCGGAACCATATGCGGCCATGGGATCGCTGGAATTTGCCAAGAAGCTCCTTAACGAAGCGAAGGTTTGTGTCTCGCCGGGGATTGGCTTTGGCGACTATGGTGATACGCATGTTCGCTTTGCACTGATTGAAAACCGCGACCGTATTCGTCAGGCCATCAGAGGGATTAAAGCGATGTTCCGTGCCGACGGTTTACTACCCGCCAGCAGCAAACATATTCACGAAAACGCGGAATAAACACCGTCGTCAGAAATGCAAACAGGAGCCTGATGGCTCCTGTTTTTCATTGCACAGTTTGCTTTTAGATCATCAGGGCAAAAGTACCGGCCCAAACGATGACCATAAATGAAATGCCCATAAAGAAATATTTCACTTTACATCTCTCCGCGTAATTACTGTTACGCCTGAATGACTTCATTACACCTGATACAGTGAGTTGACACCGGGCAAAGCGACCTTAAAAGCCCTGTATTTTACCGTGGGCATCACCCCAGAATTCTGAGCTAAACTGCTCGAGACGGCGCTAATGTACGCCTAAAACTGAAACGAGACAAGAGACATTTTCTTATTTACTTTTAGTAACTTACAAGTGTCTCATATCGGCGACAGTTTAATTTCTGACGGTAATAATTAGATATTCAGCGAAGGAAAAAACCTTAAGAAAAAAGCCATAAAAACCATGAGGTTATTATGGCCGATTTGAGGAGGGAAAGAGTAAGAGCAGTTTGTTAAATGTACAACGACGATTCTCCCACCGGGCGCGTTTTAAAGCGACGGTGGATCCAGAGGTACTGCTCCGGTGCGCGCATGATCTCTTTCTCGATAATCTTGTTCATATAGGCAGCGGCTTGATTTTCATCTGTCGGGTAGCCTTCCATCTCTGGGGTGATGAACAAACGATATCCGCTGTAATCCGCTTTTCTTACCATCGTTACGGTCAACATGGCTGCGCCAGAGAGACGGGAGAGAACATAGGTGCCATTGGTTGTGGCGACATTTTCCACCGCAAAGAACGGCGCGAAGGAGCTGCCTTTACGACCATAATCCTGATCGGGAGCAAACCATACCGCTTCACCTTTCTTCAGTGCACCGACAATGCCGCGCAGATTATTTCTGCCGATCATCGCTTTGTTAGAGCGCATGCGCCCACGGGTCTGCACCCATTCCATCAGCTGATTATTATGTGGACGATAGGTAGCCATCATTGGTTGGCACAGTCCCATCACGCGGCCGCCCAGTTCCAGCGACATAAAATGGACGCCGACAACCATTACGCCGCGATTTTGCATTTGTGCGCGTTTAAGGTTATCCAACCCTTCAACATCAAACCATTTACGTACGCGACTGTCGGGCCAGAACCATGCCATGCCGGTTTCTACCAGCGCCATGCCGAGTGAACGAAAGTTTTCGGCAATCATCTTCTCGCGTTCTTCCGCAGAATGCTGCGGGAAACAAAGTTCCAGGTTTTTACGGGCGATAGATTCACGACGTTTCAGGAATGGTCGCGCCATTGCGCCAATACGCGTGCCGAGAAAGCAGAGAACAGGATAAGGAAGCTGTACCCAAAGCCAGAGTACACCAAGCCCAAACCATGTGAGCCAGTAGAGAGGATGTAGAAACTCGCGGGAAAATTTGCATTGTGGAAACATAGTTACCTTCTGTAGATACGAATTGTTGTATCGCAGAAGATTCCATGTCGACAGCGGTACACTCAATTGGTTGGGCCATCATGTACGACAATGGTTCCTGTAAAGAGTGTAAAGACTAGTCAGGACATAACCACGAGGAGCATGAATGCGGTATCTGTACTTTATCACTCGCTGACTGCTTTCAGCTACTGATTATTAATCGTGCAAAGTAAATATTTTTCCGTACACAACAGTCTTGCATTTAACATGCTGTTTTCATTGATGCTTAGCAAAAATTGCCAGAGGTTAAGGATTGTCTTACTATTAAAGTGACTGAAGTTACAGGTTTTTTAGCGCGGCAGGAGGTTGAGCTATGATTTATTTATGGATGTTTCTCGCCCTGTGTATTGTCTGCGTAAGCGGCTACATCGGTCAGGTACTGAACGTGGTATCGGCGGTCTCTTCTTTCTTCGGCATGGTGATCCTCGCTGCACTCATTTATTACTTCACCATGTGGTTAACTGGCGGTAATGAACTAGTGACGGGGATATTTATGTTTCTTGCCCCGGCTTGTGGCTTGATGATTCGCTTTATGGTGGGGTATGGCAGGCGATAGTGGGTCAGGATGGCTCATTTGGGCAGGTGTTCACATCAGCATCAGACATGATTGTTCACCTGCCATGTGACAGACGCTATCGCACAGGATGAATAAGATAATTCGCCTTTGTCGGATAAGTAGGCGTGATTTCTTCTGTGAGGTTTAATGGTGGCGCATCTTCTCTCATCTTAAACAAAATCGCCTGTGATGGCTGAAGTTTTGTAGAGTGTGTGGTCGTCATCGCTGATGTTTTTTCAGTCTCTTTATAGCTCCTCTCACTTACACCACCAGAAATGGAAAATGCAAAAACATTGCATGCCATAATAGAGACCAATAAAAATAAGCTGAAAAGTATTAAGTTTACTTTCATAGAAAGTTATCCTGAAAATGGTTCACTGAGAACCTACGATGTTATGGCTGTATTTACATATAATTAATCAATATTTACATCGATATAATAAATGACATCTCTTTGTGGTACATAAGAATAGTTCTCTGCGACAGGAAGCAGATTCCTACAATTGTAAGACTAAAATACTTCTTGCGATAATAACTACAACTGTAAGATAACCCTTTCAAAATGACCGTTGCTCTCTGATTTCTCATTTCATGCTCACCCAATATGATGGCGGCGTTTTCTAAAACTGTTAAAGAATGAGGTAAGTATGAAACGTTTAATTATGGCTACGATGGTCACAGCAATTCTGGCATCTTCAACTGTATGGGCTGCTGATAATGCACCGGTAGCGGCACAACAGCAAACTCAGCAAGTTCAGCAAACCCAGAAAACGGCAGCAGCAGAGCGTATCTCTGAACAAGGTTTATATGCGATGCGTGACGTGCAGGTAGCGCGCCTGGCTCTGTTTCATGGCGATCCAGAAAAGGCAAAAGAACTGACCAATGAAGCTTCCGCTTTGCTGTCAGATGACAGTACCGAATGGGCAAAGTTCGCTAAGCCAGGTAAAAAGACCAATCTCAATGATGACCAATATATTGTCATTAATGCATCTGTCGGAATTTCTGAGAGTTATGTAGCAACTCCCGAAAAAGAAGCCGCGATAAAAATTGCCAATGAAAAAATGGCGAAAGGGGATAAAAAGGGCGCAATGGAAGAACTTCGCCTGGCCGGTGTTGGCGTAATGGAAAACCAATATCTGATGCCGCTTAAACAGACTCGTAATGCACTTGCTGATGCGCAGAAACTGCTTGATAAAAAGCAATACTACGAGGCAAACCTGGCGCTTAAAGGTGCGGAAGATGGAATCATCGTCGACAGCGAAGCACTGTTTGTGAACTAATGCTGACAGGCAGTATATTGAGGTAAAGGATTTAACTCCCTCCAGCCGACAATTTTTTATGACCACAATACGACAGGTTGTGGTCATAAAATTATTTGGCGCTCGCGGTTCTATAAACACGCATTTTATCTTCCTCAAAGTAAATCCCAATAATCCCGTGTCATCACAAATCATTTATTATGTTATGTTTTATGGTACGCTTTAAAAAGCGTAATCATACCCTTACTTGTAAATCACCGGCGCTTCTTACAGTTGTAAGAATAACATCACAAATGTCGCGACTCTCTCTGATTACCACGAATCAATATTTATCATATTCTTCTTTTCGTCCTCACTACTTACCATGCAGAAAGGAATTGGAAGTGGCGATGAAATGATTTTCAGCACTTGATACAGGATTTTAAAAATATCGAGTGCAGCTACGACGATATTTTGCGGGTTATTTATAGAAGATATTACGCCTTAAATAAACGCTAAATTAACACATATTTAATTAACTAATAGGTATTGCTATGTCAACTCCACTTCAAGGGATTAAAGTTCTCGATTTCACCGGTGTGCAATCTGGCCCATCTTGTACTCAAATGCTGGCCTGGTTTGGCGCTGACGTTATTAAAATTGAACGTCCCGGCGTTGGTGACGTAACGCGTCACCAGCTGCGAGATATTCCTGATATCGATGCGCTTTACTTCACCATGCTTAACAGTAACAAACGTTCTATTGAGTTAAATACCAAAACAGCGGAAGGCAAAGAGGTAATGGAAAAGCTGATCCGCGAAGCTGATATCTTAGTCGAGAACTTTCATCCAGGGGCCATTGATCACATGGGCTTCACCTGGGAGCATATTCAAGAAATCAATCCACGTCTGATTTTTGGTTCGATCAAAGGGTTTGATGAGTGTTCGCCTTATGTGAATGTAAAAGCCTATGAAAACGTTGCTCAGGCAGCGGGTGGCGCGGCATCCACTACGGGTTTTTGGGATGGTCCGCCGCTGGTAAGCGCTGCAGCGTTGGGTGACAGCAACACCGGAATGCATTTGCTGATCGGTTTACTTGCTGCTTTGCTGCATCGCGAAAAAACGGGGCGTGGGCAACGAGTCACCATGTCAATGCAGGATGCCGTATTGAACCTTTGCCGCGTGAAATTACGTGACCAGCAGCGTCTCGATAAATTGGGTTATCTGGAAGAATACCCGCAGTATCCGAATGGTACATTTGGTGATGCAGTTCCCCGCGGTGGTAATGCAGGTGGTGGCGGTCAGCCTGGCTGGATCCTGAAATGTAAAGGCTGGGAAACCGATCCTAACGCCTATATTTATTTCACTATTCAGGAGCAAAACTGGGAAAACACCTGTAAAGCCATCGGCAAACCAGAATGGATTACCGATCCGGCATACAGTACAGCCCATGCACGACAGCCACATATTTTCGATATTTTTGCTGAAATCGAAAAATACACTGTCACTATTGATAAACATGAAGCGGTGGCCTATTTGACTCAGTTTGATATTCCTTGTGCACCGGTTTTAAGTATGAAAGAAATTTCACTTGATCCCTCTTTGCGCCAAAGTGGCAGTGTTGTTGAAGTGGAACAACCGTTGCGTGGAAAATATCTGACCGTTGGTTGTCCAATGAAATTCTCTGCCTTTACGCCGGATATTAAAGCTGCGCCGCTATTAGGTGAACATACCGCTGCTGTATTGCAGGAGCTGGGTTATAGTGACGATGAAATTGCTGCAATGAAGCAAAACCACGCCATCTGATATTAACGGGGGCTTCTGGCTCCCAATTTATAAAAATTTCGAGGTTATTAATCATGTCAGATCAACTTCAAATGACAGATGGTATGCATATCATCGTTGAAGCATTAAAACAGAATAATATTGACACTATTTATGGTGTTGTAGGTATTCCTGTGACGGATATGGCACGCCATGCCCAGGCGGAAGGCATTCGTTATATTGGTTTTCGTCATGAGCAGTCGGCAGGCTATGCCGCTGCGGCAAGCGGTTTTCTTACCCAAAAACCGGGGATCTGCCTGACAGTTTCTGCGCCAGGATTCCTCAATGGTTTGACCGCATTGGCCAACGCAACGGTAAATGGTTTTCCGATGATCATGATTAGCGGCTCCAGCGACCGCGCGATCGTCGACCTACAGCAAGGTGATTATGAAGAGCTGGACCAAATGAATGCGGCAAAACCGTATGCCAAAGCAGCATTTCGCGTTAATCAGCCGCAGGATCTTGGCATTGCATTGGCACGCGCTATCCGGGTCTCTGTATCGGGTCGCCCTGGCGGAGTTTATCTTGATTTGCCAGCAAATGTCCTGGCCGCGACGATGGAAAAAGACGAAGCGTTAACCACGATTGTTAAAGTTGAAAATCCGTCGCCAGCATTATTGCCATGCCCGAAGTCAGTCACTAGCGCAATTTCGCTTTTAGCAAAAGCTGAACGGCCATTAATTATCCTTGGCAAAGGCGCGGCGTATTCACAAGCTGATGAACAGCTTCGTGAATTTATTGAAAGTACTCAGATTCCATTCCTGCCAATGTCTATGGCGAAAGGGATCCTTGAAGATACGCATCCACTTTCTGCGGCAGCTGCGCGTTCGTTTGCCCTGGCAAATGCTGACGTTGTCATGCTTGTTGGTGCACGACTGAATTGGTTATTGGCACACGGTAAAAAAGGATGGGCGGCAGATACACAGTTTATTCAACTGGATATTGAACCGCAGGAAATTGACAGCAACCGCCCCATTGCTGTGCCAGTCGTTGGTGATATTGCATCCAGTATGCAAGGTATGCTGGCAGAACTGAAACAAAACACATTTACGACTCCACTGGTATGGCGCGATATTTTAAATATCCACAAGCAGCAAAATGCACAAAAAATGCATGAAAAATTAAGTACAGATACTCAACCATTAAATTACTTTAATGCATTAAGTGCTGTGCGCGACGTATTGCGCGAGAACCAGGATATTTATTTAGTTAATGAAGGTGCAAATACCCTGGATAATGCACGAAATATTATTGATATGTATAAACCACGTCGTCGTCTGGATTGTGGTACCTGGGGTGTCATGGGCATCGGTATGGGCTATGCCATCGGTGCTAGCGTGACTTCTGGTTCTCCGGTTGTCGCCATTGAAGGTGATAGTGCTTTTGGTTTCAGTGGGATGGAAATTGAAACGATTTGTCGATATAACCTGCCGGTGACGATCGTTATTTTTAATAATGGCGGCATCTACAGAGGAGACGGTGTTGATCTCAGTGGCGCTGGTGCACCATCACCAACGGATCTGTTGCACCATGCAAGGTATGACAAATTAATGGATGCGTTTCGTGGCGTTGGCTATAACGTCACCACGACAGATGAACTTCGTCATGCTTTAACCACCGGTATTCAGTCGCGCAAACCGACCATTATTAATGTGGTCATCGACCCTGCAGCAGGAACTGAAAGTGGCCATATTACCAAACTTAACCCAAAACAAGTCGCTGGTAATTAAATACTGACATCGTCTCCTCTTGCCAACTCATTATGCGATGGTGAGGGGACCCTTATCGGAAATACTATTATGCTAACATTTTTTATTGGCGATTTATTGCCTATTATCGTAATCATGCTGTTGGGTTATTTTAGCGGCAGACGAGAAACTTTTTCAGAAGATCAAGCCCGCGCATTTAATAAACTGGTATTAAACTACGCTCTTCCTGCGGCTCTATTTGTTTCTATTACCCGGGCAAACAGGGAAATGATTTTTGCGGACACTCGTCTGACCCTTGTATCACTTGTGGTGATTGTCGGATGTTTCTTTTTCTCCTGGTTTGGTTGCTACAAATTTTTTAAACGTACCCATGCAGAAGCAGCTGTATGTGCATTAATTGCGGGTTCACCTACCATTGGATTCCTGGGGTTTGCAGTTCTCGATCCTATTTATGGTGATTCCGTATCAACAGGTTTAGTGGTAGCAATTATTTCTATTATTGTTAACGCAATTACTATTCCTATTGGTCTGTATTTGCTGAATCCTTCCTCAGGAGCGGATGGTAAGAAGAATAGTAATCTGAGCGCATTAATTTCTGCGGCAAAGGAGCCAGTAGTATGGGCACCTGTTCTGGCAACGATCCTGGTGTTGGTTGGGGTAAAAATTCCGGCAGCATGGGACCCAACCTTTAATCTGATTGCGAAGGCTAACTCAGGGGTAGCGGTATTCGCTGCGGGGTTGACTCTGGCTGCACATAAATTCGAGTTCAGTGCCGAAATTGCTTATAACACCTTCCTGAAGCTGATTCTGATGCCACTGGCACTGCTTCTCGTTGGTATGGCATGTCATTTGAACAGCGAACATCTGCAGATGATGGTACTGGCAGGCGCATTACCGCCGGCATTCTCCGGAATCATTATTGCCAGCCGGTTTAATGTCTACACCCGTACTGGTACAGCGTCATTGGCTGTGAGCGTACTGGGCTTTGTCGTCACGGCTCCCTTGTGGATTTATGTCAGTCGACTGGTTTCATAATTAATCATGTTATTGATTTTACATAAATGCCGAAGTGTCTTTTCACCTTCGGCTTTTTTCAAGGCATAAGCAAATGACAAATAATGAAAGCAAAGGGCCGTTTGAAGGCTTATTAGTTATCGATATGACACATGTCCTTAATGGACCTTTCGGAACTCAACTTCTTTGTAATATGGGCGCAAGGGTAATTAAAGTTGAGCCGCCGGGTCATGGTGATGATACCCGCACATTTGGTCCCTATGTGGATGGACAGTCACTCTATTACAGTTTTATTAATCATGGCAAAGAGAGTGTGGTTCTTGATTTAAAGAATGATCACGATAAAAGTATATTTATAAATATGCTCAAACAAGCTGATGTATTAGCTGAGAATTTTCGCCCAGGTACAATGGAAAAACTGGGGTTTTCATGGGAAACGCTTCAAGAAATCAACCCGCGCCTCATATATGCTTCATCGTCAGGTTTCGGACATACCGGTCCGCTAAAAGATGCTCCTGCCTACGATACCATCATTCAGGCAATGAGCGGGATAATGATGGAAACAGGATATCCTGATGCTCCGCCAGTGCGCGTTGGTACATCTCTTGCGGATCTATGCGGCGGTGTCTATTTATTCAGCGGAATAGTGAGTGCACTTTATGGCCGCGAAAAGAGCCAGAGAGGGGCGCATGTCGATATAGCGATGTTTGATGCCACGCTGAGTTTTCTGGAGCATGGTCTGATGGCATATATCGCGACAGGGAAGTCACCACAACGTCTGGGAAATCGCCATCCCTACATGGCACCTTTTGATGTTTTCAATACTCAGGATAAGCCGATTACGATTTGTTGTGGTAATGACAAGCTTTTTTCTGCGTTATGCCAGGCACTGGAGCTTACGGAACTGGTTAATGATCCCCGATTTAGCAGCAATATTTTACGCGTACAAAACCAGGCTATTCTTAAACAATATATTGAGCGGACGTTAAAAACGCAGGCAGCTGAAGTTTGGTTAGCCAGAATACATGAAGTTGGTGTACCCGTCGCGCCGTTATTAAGTGTGGCTGAGGCCATTAAATTGCCACAAACTCAGGCAAGAAATATGTTGATTGAAGCCGGGGGAATAATGATGCCGGGTAATCCGATAAAAATCAGCGGCTGCGCGGACCCGCATGTTATGCCGGGAGCGGCAACGCTCGACCAGCATGGGGAACAAATTCGCCAGGAGTTCTCATCATAAATGTAAGATGTGCTGGTAAATAGCTCCCACATTTGAACATTGTGGGAGCCGCTATTTAGTCATTTTTCTGACAGAAAACAGCAATCTCCTGGTCCAGCTCTGCAATGTGTTCTTTTACAGAGTTCAGCAACTGAAGAATTTCAGGCTTACTGTCATCTGAAACAGGTGTTATTTCTAACTGATGGCTAATATTAATCAACTTTTGCAAATTCAGGATGTTAGCCGCACCGTGGATGCGATGAATACACTGATGGAAAGTTCTGTTATCGCCAGCTTCTAGTGCTTGAAACGCAGCGGGTAGATCTTTATGCGTTTCATGCTGGAAAGTCATGAGAATCTCCTGCATCAGTTGTAGATCGTTCGCCGTATTATTTTTCAGGGCTTCGATATCAAGGTGGCGATACTGAGGTGCAATATGCGCAACCTGGTGTAACTGACTTAAATGTGTTTTCAGTACATCCAGGGTCAACGGTTTGAACAAACATAAGTTCATGCCGCAACTTAACCCTTTTTCACGTTCGTTAGCCTGTGCGTTGGCTGTAAGCCCCCAGATGGGTAAGGAAGAATTTTGCTCACGGAGTTTGCGAGTCAACTCAAAACCATCCATATTCGGCATATTAACGTCAGTAATAAGCAGATCATAATGTTGCATACTGACTTTGTGTAGCGCTTGCACACCATCAGTGGCTTCATCAACATCATATCCTAATAGATTTAGCTGGCGTTTGAGTAATAGCCTGTTGGTCGGATGATCATCCGCGATTAATATGCTCAACTTTTCAGGTAGTGTGATGGGGTGTTCTGCTTTTGCCTCGACAGTCGCCACTTGCTGGCTAATTTCTACCGGGATTGTGATCGTAAATGTTGTTCCTATGCCTGGATGACTTTCTAATGACAAATCGCCCTGCATATTTTTAATTAATTCTTTGCAGATCATTAAGCCTAAGCCAGATCCTGTTTGCTGGCGACCTGCACTTGTTTGGCTGTAGCGTTTAAAGAGTTGTTGTTGTTCTTCCTGCGATAATCCACTTCCAGAATCCATAATCGTCATTTTGATAACAGCGTGGTTGTCATCAATGTGAACCAGGGAGGTCGTAATTTTTACTGCCCCCTCGGTGGTAAATTTGAGAGCATTGCTCAGTAAATTTGATAAGACCTGCTTAAACGCCTGAGGATCGATCTTAACCAGGTAATGATCAGGAAATGTACTGCTGCAACTTAATGCGATGGATTTGCTTGCAGCAATCGCACCGAAAGAGTGACAAGTGTTCTGGACTAAAGTAGGGATATCGACCCATTGTGGTTGAAGTTGATAGTTACCCGATTCAATTTTGTCGACATCAAGGATTTCACCAATTAAGCCGAGGAGTGATTGTCCGGTGGCGTAGGCAAGTGAAATCGCCTCCACCCGTTGCTCCTTGCTAAGACCAGAACCCGACAGAAGTTCCAGGAAGCCCATAATAGAGCTTATTGGTGTTCTTATTTCGTGACTCATCGTTGCCAGAAACTGACTTTTTGCTACGGTAGCCTTTATCGCTTTATTTTTTTCTACCTCGAGTGCATTAATTAGATCACGCGTTTCAGTAATATCTTGCCAACCACAAATATATACTGCATTGTCACTTGCAGGAAGATTGCATAATGTATGCCAGTGATTAATGCATCTTTTCTCGATGCCATTATCAATTTCAAATACCTGTGTGTATATTGTTCGATTTTCTTTCGTTTCTGCTGTGACTTCATGCGCATTAGAAAAAACATCTTTAAAGGGTGAGTCACTGTTTTCTAATGGTAACATTGCATTTTTGTAGTAATCCGCAGTGAAATAATGTTCAAAAGCACTATTATGACTAATGACATTACCTTGCCAGTTTACAACATAAGTTGGATTCGGTAAGGAATCCGAGAGTGCTTTTCGGAATGATATTTGGTTTTCTAAATCACCCTGAATGACTTTACGACGACGAACTGAGCGTAACAGGTAGAATCCCCATAAAAGGCTACTGCCAACTAATAAAACGGATAATGTCGTAACAATATAAAATTGCTCGCTATATAGGTCCCATGTGTCAATGGTCACATTGGGCATTTTAATCCATTTTTCCGTCAGGCGCAGAACTTCGCTTGGGGGAATTGCATTCAGTGCTTTATTAATAATATCCTTAAGTTCCGGTTCTCCGCGAGGAAAAGCGAACGAAAGCGATGCATTCGGAACGCCAGGAATAAGAAAATGATAAAGTTCATTAGGATAGTAATGATCGATCATGTAACGCGAATTTAACTGTGTCGCGACCAGAGCATCAAGTTCACCTTCCTTAACCTTGTGAAATGCAGCGCTGGCATTATCGACCTGTATCCATTCAACCTCCGGATACATCTCTTTTAATTGCGAATGCAGCTCATAATAATATGGAATGGCAACTTTCATTCCTTTTTTTAATGTTTGTTCACTGTCAGGCGCTTTTTGCATGACAAAAACGTAAGGCGTTGTTATGAAGGCTTCAGCAAATAAAACATTATTTTCTCGATCTTCACTATAAATAGCGCCAGGTATTATATCCCATCCTCCGGGGCTAAGCTGTGTTCCAGCATGGATATTGTGTGAAACGGTGATCGGAGAAAAATTTAAACCTGTTTGCAAGGTAATAATATTAAGAATGTCCCCCATAACGCCCCGAACCGAGCCATTTTCATCCGTCATAGAATAGGGGGGCGAGTAAGGATTTTCCAGCACCTTTAAATTGGGATGCTGCTTAATCCACTGTTTTTCATGTTCAGTGAGTTCTAATGGTTTGTTCAGAAAGGCCAGGTTTCCTGTATCAAGCCAATTTTGTGATACTTCATAGCGAACTTCATTTGTTAAAGCATCAACAAATCTATTGAGTACTTCATTAAGAATGACAGATTCTTTTCTGGTCAAGAAAAAATTATATTGACGCGGCGAGTTATAATATTTCACTACATTTAAGGAGTGAGTGAAATAGCGGGAAATCATACTGCTGGTAATGATGTTACTACCAATAAAGTAATCATTGTGCCCAGCTGAGACGGATGCTAATGCCTGATATAAATTTGTAAAAGAGATAATTGTTGCTTTTGGAAATGATTGATGAATTACCTCGTCTGGGGGGTAATTTGCTACCCGAGCAATATTTACTGGTTTTGGTGAGGTAAGCGGTCGCATTGAGTCGTGAAGGGTGGTTACCAGCGCCGGAAAGGTAATTATCAATGGTTTGGTTGCAGCAATGTCATTATTAAGAGGCGGCGAAGTAACTAAATGTGATAACACTATATCGACTTCACCTTCTGCAAGCGCGTCCATTGCTTTTTGATGATCTGCGTATTCCCGGAGTGTTAATTTGATATTTAACGCTCTTTTTAAAAGATTTAAATAATCAGCATTAATACCACGAACCTGTTGCTGCGAATCGGTATGCAACAAGGTAGCCGTTTGGGACTTGTGTACTGCAATCACAAGATTTTTTTTGCTCGCTAACCAACGTAATTCCTTATTGCTCAGACGTACTGGATCAAGTGTGACACGGTTGTTACTACTGATGCCACGATATTCGATGTAATCTTCGTCTGCGAAACTTATGGTCGACCAAAGACCACAACAGAGAAGAAAAAAATAGGGTAAAAACTTCATGTGATTAGCCGATTTTGTTACGTTGCGCGAATGTGTAAAGATCCATCAGTGATTTACATTCTAATTTTTCCATCAGGCGACTTTTATAAGTGCTGACAGTTTTGTTGCTGATGAACATTTTTTCAGCAATGTCATTATTATCCTTGCCATCAAGAATATACCGCATGACACTAATTTCTTGTTTCGATAAGGAGTCGAGTTTTTGCTGGTCGGACGTTAAACTTCCAACAAACCGGTTGAGAGAGAAGGGGAAATAGCAGTAGCCATTTTTTGCAGCTTCAATAGCCGCAATGATATTGTTCATGCCTTCTTTTTTACTCACGAATCCATTAGCGCCAGCATCAGCACAATGTTTCCCGTAAAAATGGTCATTTTTAGCGGAGACAATAATAATAATTCCGCTATATTGGCGCTTCCTCAGCGTTTCTAACACCTGGATACCGTTAACTCCGGGGATATCGACATCAATGATGACGATATCAGGCTTAAGTGTTTCCACCCGCTGAACGGCGCTTCCCCCTTCAGTCAACTCCGCTAAGATTTCAATATCGTTTTTGATCAATAAATTACGAATTGCTGCGATAGCAAGAGGATGGTCATCAATAATTATTGCGTTCATAGATTATTCCCTTTGCAATGAAGCATCTCCCTTCTCCCTGTAGTAATACAGACATAAGGCGTCATCTCATTTTCTCAATAAAAATAAGAAAATCTGAGCTTCCTTTAAGATAATTCGACAAGTATACCATATAAATAGTCGGCATAAATGAAATGTCAACAATAAAATCAGGGATTGTACCGGTGATTTATAGTTTCAAGTTAGCACTATAAGTCTTCTTACTAATCCTACAGGCGTAAGAATTGTATTGCAAAAGCCACGGTTTAGTCCTCTGTTGTTTTTTTTGCACCTCATTTAAATTAGGCCTCCAACGTTCCTGGGATAATGTGCAACACATGCACTGTGTTTGATATGAAGAATGAATGCTCTTTTCATTCAATTCATAAATTTCATCTATGAGAAATGAGAGATAATAGTGGAACAGATTAATTCAAATAAAAAACATTCTAACAGAAGAAAATACTTTTCTTTATTGGCGGTAGTTTTATTTATTGCGTTTTCAGGTGCCTATGCCTATTGGTCAATGGAATTAGAAGACATGATTAGTACAGATGACGCCTATGTCACGGGGAATGCAGATCCAATTTCTGCACAAGTCTCAGGTAGTGTCACTGTCGTTAATCATAAAGATACGAACTACGTTCGACAAGGTGACATTTTAGTTTCACTGGATAAAACTGATGCCACTATCGCACTCAATAAAGCTAAAAATAATCTGGCAAATATTGTTCGGCAAACGAATAAACTATACTTACAGGATAAACAATACAGTGCCGAAGTCGCTTCAGCACGTATTCAGTATCAACAATCTTTAGAAGATTATAACCGTCGAGTGCCGTTAGCGAAGCAGGGGGTTATTTCAAAAGAAACGCTGGAGCATACCAAAGATACGTTAATAAGTAGCAAAGCGGCATTGAATGCCGCTATCCAGGCTTATAAAGCGAATAAAGCTTTAGTAATGAACACACCATTAAACCGTCAGCCACAAGTCGTTGAAGCGGCGGATGCAACTAAAGAAGCCTGGTTGGCGCTTAAACGTACGGATATTAAGAGTCCGGTTACCGGCTATATTGCCCAGCGAAGTGTTCAGGTCGGCGAAACAGTGAGCCCCGGACAATCGTTAATGGCTGTCGTACCGGCACGTCAAATGTGGGTTAATGCCAACTTTAAAGAAACACAACTCACGGATGTACGGATTGGTCAATCGGTCAATATTATCAGCGATCTTTATGGTGAAAATGTTGTGTTTCATGGTCGGGTGACAGGGATCAATATGGGAACCGGCAATGCGTTCTCCTTATTACCTGCACAAAATGCGACAGGGAACTGGATCAAAATCGTTCAGCGTGTACCGGTTGAAGTTTCTCTTGATCCAAAAGAACTCATGGAACATCCCTTGCGTATTGGTTTATCGATGACAGCAACTATTGATACGAAGAACGAAGACATTGCCGAGATGCCTGAGCTGGCTTCAACCGTGACCTCCATGCCGGCTTATACCAGTAAGGCTTTAGTTATCGATACCAGTCCGATAGAAAAAGAAATTAGCAACATTATTTCGCATAATGGACAATTTTAATGGCAATCACTAAATCAACTCCGGCACCATTAACCGGTGGGACGTTATGGTGCGTCACTATTGCATTGTCATTAGCGACATTTATGCAAATGTTGGATTCCACTATTTCTAACGTCGCAATACCGACAATATCTGGCTTTCTGGGAGCATCAACAGACGAAGGCACCTGGGTTATCACCTCGTTTGGTGTAGCAAATGCCATTGCGATCCCTGTTACTGGCAGGTTGGCACAAAGAATAGGCGAATTAAGATTATTTTTACTTTCAGTAACCTTTTTTTCGCTGTCTTCATTAATGTGTAGCCTATCGACCAATCTTGATGTGCTGATATTTTTTAGAGTCGTTCAGGGGTTAATGGCGGGGCCGTTAATTCCACTGTCACAGAGTTTATTATTAAGGAATTATCCGCCAGAAAAAAGAACATTTGCTCTGTCATTATGGTCAATGACCGTGATTATCGCTCCGATATGTGGGCCGATATTGGGCGGTTATATTTGTGATAACTTTAGCTGGGGTTGGATATTTTTAATCAATGTCCCTATGGGGATTATCGTCCTGACATTATGCTTAACCTTACTTAAAGGAAGAGAAACTGAGACTTCACCGGTCAAAATGAATCTACCAGGACTGACCCTGTTAGTGCTCGGTGTTGGTGGCTTGCAAATTATGCTTGATAAAGGGCGCGATCTGGATTGGTTCAACTCGAGTACAATAATAATATTAACAGTAGTATCAGTTATTTCTCTGATCTCTTTAGTCATTTGGGAGTCGACCTCAGAGAACCCGATTCTTGATCTCAGTTTGTTTAAGTCCCGTAACTTCACCATTGGTATTGTGAGTATCACATGCGCGTATTTATTTTACTCTGGAGCGATCGTCCTTATGCCGCAGTTACTCCAGGAAACGATGGGGTATAATGCGATATGGGCCGGACTTGCTTATGCGCCCATCGGCATCATGCCACTATTAATTTCACCTTTGATAGGACGTTATGGCAACAAAATAGACATGCGGTTGTTAGTGACATTTAGTTTTTTGATGTATGCGGTTTGCTATTACTGGCGTTCTGTGACATTTATGCCAACGATTGATTTTACAGGCATCATTTTGCCGCAGTTTTTTCAGGGATTCGCCGTTGCCTGTTTCTTTTTACCCTTAACAACGATTTCGTTTTCAGGCTTGCCAGATAATAAATTTGCCAATGCCTCGAGTATGAGTAATTTTTTTCGTACCTTGTCAGGATCAGTTGGTACGTCGTTGACAATGACGCTGTGGGGACGACGCGAATCGTTACACCATAGTCAGTTGACAGCAACCATCGATCAATTTAACCCCGTGTTTAATTCATCGTCACAAATTATGGATAAATACTATGGTTCGCTTTCAGGAGTTCTTAATGAAATTAATAATGAAATAACCCAGCAGTCACTTTCTATTTCTGCAAATGAGATTTTCCGTATGGCGGCTATTGCTTTTATCTTACTTACGGTTTTGGTTTGGTTTGCGAAACCGCCGTTTACAGCGAAAGGCATTGGGTGATGATAAAAGGAGGGGGTTATAGCGGGTAAGACCGGGGATCTTAAGTCTGCGCCATCGGCAGCATCGCTCACCCAGGGAAAGGATTGCGATGCTGCGTTGAAACGTTATTAACGGCCTTTTGCCAGATATTGATTCATCTCTTCTTCCGGCACCATTCCACCTCCCGTCGCCCACACCAGATGAGTGGTATTACGCAGTTGTTCTGCGCTGAAACCGTGCATCTGTTGGTAACTTACTGATGCACACACGCGCTGAGGTCCGGCCATACCCGCCAGTGCCGAAGGTTCAAGACGAATACCTTCTTCCTGCGCCAGCCAGCCAAGCATGTCATACATGGTTTGATCGCTAAGGGTATAGAAGCCATCCAGCAGACGCTCCATTGCCCGCCCGACAAAGCCTGATGCGCGACCAACTGCAAGGCCATCCGCTGCGGTAAGGTTGTCGATACCAATATCCTGAACAGAAATCTGATCGTGTAATCCTGTATGGACGCCTAACAACATACCAGGGGAGTGCGTTGGTTCGGCAAAAAAGCAGTAAACATGATCGCCAAACGCCAGTTTAAGCCCGAATGCGACGCCACCAGGACCACCGCCAACACCACACGGCAGATAGACAAACAGAGGGTTATCAGCATCGACGATACGGCCTTGCTGGGCAAATTGCGCTTTAAGACGCTGGCCAGCGACGGAATACCCAAGGAACAACGTGCGGGAATTTTCGTCATCAATAAAGAAACAGTTCGGGTCAGACTGCGCTGCTTTACGTCCTTCCTCGACGGCAACACCATAATCTTGCTCATATTCCACGACCGTAACGCCATGGCTGCGCAGTTTCGCTTTTTTCCATGCCCGGGCATCAGCAGACATATGAACTGTCACCTTAAAGCCAATGCGGGCGCTCATAATGCCGATTGATAACCCCAGATTTCCGGTTGAGCCCACAGCAATGCTGTATTGGCTAAAGAACTGTTTAAACTCCGGAGAAAGCAGTTTGCTGTAGTCATCATCAAGCGTCAGCAACCCCGCTTCCAGAGCCAGTTTTTCTGCGTGTGCCAGGACTTCATAAATCCCGCCGCGTGCTTTTATGGAGCCGGAAATGGGCAAATGGCTATCTTTTTTCAGTAACAGTTGCCCGCTGATCGGTTGCTGATATTCTTTTTCCAGCCGTTTTTGCATAGCTGGAATGGCAACCAGTTCTGATTCAATAATCCCCCCAGTGGCAGCAGTTTCAGGAAATGCTTTTGCCAGATAGGGTGCAAAACGGGATAAGCGCGCATGGGCGTCCTGAACATCCTGTTCGGTCAGGCCAACATAAGGTAAACCTTCAGCCAATGAGGTCGTGCCAGGATTAAACCAGGTGGTTTCTTTAAGAGCAACCAGATCCTTTACCAACGGATACTGGGCGATGAGCGAGTTCATTTTAGCGTTTTCCATAGTACGTCTCTTTGCGCTTAGATGATAAATGACAGCAGGAATGTGCCCGCCAGAGCGACGACTGAAGCGATAAATGTCGCTGTCGTATAGTATTTAAATGTTTCATTGAGCGTAGCGCCGCAATATTGCTTCACTAGCCAGAAAAGCGAGTCCGTAACGATCGTGCAGCCAATTGCACCTGAACCGATAGCAATCGCAATAATTTCCGGGCTGATGTCGGGATACAGCGGCAGCACAATGATCCATATTTATATTTTCTTCTCCAGGTTGGCGATGCCAGTTGGCATGTTTTACTTACTTGCCTATATGGTTACTCGTTGGCGAGAACAGAGGCGGAATTGAGTACAATTATCCGGCAATTATTGTTATTTTTTATTGTATTGCCGTGTCGGGTGATAGGGCGTTGAGAATATCGTTGGATCTCGCCAGTGACGTCTGTTTCTGCTACAGTGCCCGTTTTACGGCAAACGGCTTGGGTATGGCTTCATTAAAGGATGTCGCACGCCTGGCGGGAGTGTCGATGATGACAGTCTCCCGGGTGATGCATAATGCAGAATCTGTGCGTCCTGCAACGCGTGACCGCGTATTGCAGGCAATCCAGACCCTGAATTATGTTCCTGATCTTTCCGCCCGTAAGATGCGCGCTCAAGGACGTAAGCCGTCGACTCTCGCCGTGCTGGCGCAGGACACGGCTACCACTCCTTTCTCTGTTGATATTCTGCTTGCCATTGAGCAAACCGCCAGCGAGTTCGGCTGGAATAGTTTTTTAATCAATATTTTTTCTGAAGATGACGCTGCCCGCGCGGCACGTCAGCTGCTTGCCCACCGTCCGGATGGCATTATCTATACTACAATGGGGCTGCGACATATCACGCTGCCTGAGTCTCTGTATGGTGAAAATATTGTATTGGCGAACTGTGTGGCGGATGACCCAGCGTTACCCAGTTATATCCCTGATGATTACACTGCACAATATGAATCAACACAGCATTTGCTCGCGGCGGGCTATCGTCAACCGTTATGCTTCTGGCTACCGGAAAGTGCGTTGGCAACAGGGTATCGTCGGCAGGGATTTGAGCAGGCCTGGCGTGATGCTGGACGAGATCTGGCTGAGGTGAAACAATTTCACATGGCAACAGGTGATGATCACTACACCGATCTCGCAAGTTTACTCAATGACCACTTCAAATCGGGCAAACCAGATTTTGATGTTCTGATATGTGGTAACGATCGCGCAGCCTTTGTGGCTTATCAGGTTCTTCTGGCGAAGGGGGTACGAATCCCGCAGGATGTCGCCGTAATGGGCTTTGATAATCTGGTTGGCGTCGGGCATCTGTTTTTACCGCCGCTGACCACAATTCAGCTTCCACATGACATTATCGGGCGGGAAGCTGCATTGCATATTATTGAAGGTCGTGAAGGGGGAAGAGTGACGCGGATCCCTTGCCCGCTGTTGATCCGTTGTTCCACCTGATATTATGTTAACCCAGTAGCCAGAGTGCTCCATGTTGCAGCACAGCCACTCCGTGGGAGGCATAAAGCGACAGTTCCCGTTCTTCTGGCTGCGGATAGATTCGACTACTCATCACCGCTTCCCCGTCGTTAATAAATACTTCCACGGATGATGTATCGATAAATATCCTTAGGGCGAGCGTGTCACGCTGCGGGAGGGGAATACTACGGTAGCCGTCTAAATTCTCGTGTGGGTAATACCGCCACAAAACAAGTCGCTCAGATTGGTTATCAATATACAGCCGCATTCCAGTGCCGAGCTGTAATCCGTAATGTTCGGCATCACTGTTCTTCAGCGCCCACTGCAACTGAATCTCAACTGCTTGCGCGTTTTCCTGCAAAACATATTTATTGCTGATTGTGCGGGGAGAGACAGATTGATGCTGCTGGCGTAACGACTCAGCTTCGTGTACCGGGCGTTGTAGAAGTTTGCCATTGCTCTCTGATAGCTCGCGCGCCAGCGTCATGCAGCCTGCCCATCCTTCACGTTTTGAGGGCATTGGCGATTCCCACATATCCATCCAGCCGATAACAATACGCCGACCATCCTTCGCTAAAAAGCTTTGTGGTGCATAAAAGTCATGCCCGTTATCAAGTTCAGTAAAATGCCCGGATTGTGCAAAAAGTCGTCCTGGCGACCACATTCCGGGTATTACGCCACTTTGAAAGCGATTTCGGTAACTGTATCCCTCGGCATTCATTCCCTGCGGGGAAAACATCAGATAATGCTGATCGCCAAGGCTGAAAAAGTCCGGACATTCCCACATATAGCTTTCACCCGCATCAGCGTGGGCCAGTACGCGATCGAAGGTCCATTCACGCAACGAACTGCCGCGATAAAGCAGGATCTGCCCCGTGTTGCCTGGATCTTTCGCCCCGACTACCATCCACCATGTGTCGGCTTCACGCCACACTTTAGGATCGCGGAAGTGCATGATTCCTTCTGGTGGAGTGAGGATCACACCCTGTTTCTCGAAATGAATACCATCCCGACTGGTAGCCAGACATTGTACTTCGCGAATTGCATCGTCATTACCTGCACCATCGAGCCAGACGTGGCCGGTGTAGATAAGTGAGAGGACACCATTGTCATCAACAGCACTACCTGAAAAACACCCGTCTTTGTCATTCTCGTCTCCTGGCGCTAGCGCAATAGGCTCGTGCTGCCAGTGGATCATATCGTCGCTGGTGGCATGTCCCCAGTGCATTGGCCCCCAGTGTTCGCTCATCGGGTGATGCTGATAAAACGCGTGATAACGATTGTTAAACCAGATCAGGCCGTTTGGATCGTTCATCCACCCGGCTGGAGGCGCGAGGTGAAAATGGGGATAAAAAGTATTCCCCCGGCGCTCGTGAAGTTTTGCTAGTGCGTTTTGCGCCGCATGCAATCGAGATTGCGTCATTTTAATCATCCTGGTTAAGCAAATTTGGTGAATTGTTAACGTTAACTTTTATAAAAATAAAGCCCCTTATCTTTATAAATGTGATTAATATCACAAATGTTAACGTTAACTATGACGTTTTGTGATCGAATGTGCATGTTTTAGTAAATCCATGACGATTTTGCGAAAAAGAGGTTTATCACTATGCGTAAGTCAGATGAATTTGAGGGAAAAAAATGTCAGCCAAAGTATGGGTTTTAGGGGATGCGGTTGTCGATCTCTTGCCTGAATCAGACGGGCGCCTACTGCCTTGTCCTGGTGGCGCGCCAGCTAACGTTGCGGTGGGAATCGCCAGATTAGGCGGAATAAGTGGGTTTATAGGCCGGGTGGGTGATGATCCTTTTGGCGCGTTAATGCAAAGAACGCTGCTAACGGAGGGAGTCGATATCACGTATCTGAAGCAGGATGAATGGCACCGAACATCCACGGTGCTTGTCGATCTGAACGATCAGGGGGAACGTTCATTTACGTTTATGGTCCGCCCTAGTGCCGATCTTTTTTTAGAGACGACTGACTTGCCCTTCTGGCGACATGGCGAATGGTTACATCTCTGTTCTATTGCGTTGTCTGCTGAACCTTCGCGTACCAGCGCATTTACTGCGATGACGGCGATCCGGCATGCCGGAGGTTTTGTCAGCTTCGATCCCAATATTCGTGAAGATCTGTGGCAAGACGAGCATTTGCTCCGCTTGTGTTTGCGACAGGCGCTACAACTGGCGGATGTCGTCAAGCTCTCGGAAGAAGAATGGCGACTTATCAGCGGAAAAACACAGAACGATCGGGATATATGTGCTCTGGCAAAAGAGTATGAGATCGCCATGCTGTTGGTGACTAAAGGTGCAGAAGGGGTGGTGGTCTGTTATCGAGGACAAGTTCACCATTTTGCTGGAATGTCTGTGAATTGTGTCGATAGCACGGGGGCGGGAGATGCGTTCGTTGCCGGGTTACTCACAGGTCTTTCCTCTACGGGATTAGAGACCGATGATAGAGAAATGCGACGAATTATCGATCTCGCTCAACGTTGCGGAGCGCTTGCAGTAACGGCGAAAGGGGCAATGACAGCGCTGCCATGTCGACAAGATCTGGAATAGTGAGAAATAAACGGCGAGGCCGTTCTTGTCTCTGAATAGGACGTGAATATTTTAACGACAGGCAGGTAATTATGGCACTGAATATACCATTCAGAAATGTGTACTATCGTTTTGCATCCAGTTACTCATTTCTCTTTTTTATTTCCTGGTCGCTGTGGTGGTCGTTATACGCTATTTGGCTGAAAGGACATCTAGGGTTGACTGGGACGGAATTAGGTACACTTTATTCGGTCAACCAGTTTACCAGCATTCTATTTATGATGGTCTACGGCATCGTCCAGGATAAACTCGGTCTGAAGAAACCGCTTATCTGGTGTATGAGTTTCATCCTGGTCTTGACCGGACCGTTTATGATTTACGTTTATGAACCGTTACTGCAAAGCAATTTTTCTGTAGGTCTAATTTTGGGGGCGCTCTTTTTTGGCTTGGGGTATCTGGCGGGCTGCGGTCTGCTTGATAGCTTCACCGAAAAAATGGCACGAAATTTTCATTTCGAATATGGAACAGCGCGCGCCTGGGGATCTTTTGGCTATGCGATTGGCGCGTTCTTTGCTGGCATATTTTTCAGTATCAGTCCCCATATCAACTTCTGGTTGGTTTCGCTATTTGGCGTTGTATTTATGATGATCAACATGCGTTTTAAATATCAGGATCAGCAGTGCGTAGCGGCAGATGCGGGAGGGGTAAAAAAAGAGGATTTTATTGCAGTTTTCAAGGATCGAAACTTCTGGATTTTCGTCATATTTATTGTGGGGACGTGGTCTTTCTATAACATTTTTGATCAACAGCTCTTTCCTGTTTTTTATGCAGGTTTATTCGAATCACACGATGTAGGAACGCGCCTGTATGGTTATCTCAACTCATTCCAGGTTGTACTCGAAGCGCTGTGCATGGCCATTATTCCTTTCTTTGTTAATCGGGTAGGGCCAAAAAATGCATTACTTATCGGTGTTGTGATTATGGCGTTGCGTATTCTTTCCTGCGCACTGTTCGTTAATCCCTGGATTATTTCATTAGTGAAGCTGTTACATGCCATTGAGGTTCCACTGTGTGTCATTTCCGTCTTCAAATACAGCGTGGCAAACTTTGATAAACGCCTGTCGTCGACGATCTTTCTGATTGGTTTTCAAATTGCCAGTTCGTTGGGGATTGTGTTGCTTTCAACGCCGACTGGAATACTTTTTGACCATGCAGGTTACCAGATGGTTTTCTTCGTAATTTCGGGTATTGTCTGCCTGATGTTGTTATTTGGCATTTTCTTCCTGAGTAAAAAACGTGAGCAAATGGTGATGGAAACGCCTGTACCTTCTGCAATATAGACGTAAACTCTTTCCGGTTGTTGTCGATAGCTCTATATCCCTCAACCGGAAAATAATAATACCAAAATGCTTAGCGCGGCTAATAATCGCCTAATCCAAACGCCTCATTCATGTTCTGGAACAGTCGCTCAAATGTACTCAGGATACGCGGTTCGCTGATTTCCAGGAAATTGTCGTAATTCAGCGACCCGTCCCGTGTATCACGGGCCTGCTAATCCATCAAGGAATGCATTGCGGAGTGAAGTATCGAGTCAAGCCAGATTTCGCGATCAGGATTCTGTGTGATGATTACATTGCCAGGCCCGGGGCTGTTTAGTCATCGCCGCACAGTGCTGAGATTTCAACCTGTTGCAGGGAAAATGAGTAGATTTAGGGCAAGTGTGCTGCCAAACCCAACTTTTACGCGGGGAAGGTAGATTTCGTTGGAAGGATAAATGGTGTCCCCTGCAGGAATCGAACCTGCAATTAGCCCTTAGGAGGGGCTCGTTATATCCATTTAACTAAGAGGACATTGTTGCGTATTGATTTTGGTTGTTCACCATATGACTGATAATACCGTCTTTATGGTTTTAAAATCAAGGTGTAAGTTCGTTTTTGTTCATGGTTGATTATCTTCTTTTGCGTTGAAAAGTGTTTTGTTCACTTGCTAATGCGTACATATTGAGTACAGAATACATTATAAACTTGTGTACAGGATATAAAGCATTGGCACTGAGCGACACCAAACTACGAGGCCTCTACGGAAAACCCTACTCTGGCCCTGCTGAAATCACCGATGGTGACGGGTTAAGTGTGCGGATTACTCCAGCAGGAACTATCACGTTTCAGTACCGTTATCGCTGGAATGGTAAGCCAGTACGTCTTACTGTCGGGCGCTATCCGTCTACTTCACTGAAGGACGCGCGTGTTATCGTCGGTGAGATGCGCGCATTGTACATGAAGGGAGTTAACCCTAAAAATTATTTTGCGCCCAGTGACGGCGAACTGACATTAAAAGAATGCCTGGATCAGTGGTGGGATAAGTATGTTACTGATCTGAAACCCAATACACAGACGCTTTACAGATCCGTCGTGTACAACACTATGTACACACAGTTTGAAGGCTCGCCAGTTGCCAGTATCCCAGTATCGGCATGGGCTCGTTTCTTTGACAAACAAGAAAGCCTCAACAAGAAAAAGGCTCGTGTTTTGTTGTTACAACTGCGTTCAGTTATTAACTGGTGTATCAGCCGCCAGTTAATCCCATCATGCGAATTACTCAAGCTTAGTGTTAAGAATATTGGGAAAAAACCAGATGTAGGGAGTCGTGTACTTACCTATACGGAACTGGCAAAAATTTGGCTGGCGCTGGAGAACTCAAAAGTAGTTACTTCCAACAAGGTGTTACATCAATTGCTATTGCTATGGGGGGCCAGACTTTCTGAGCTACGTCTCGCGACAGCCAGTGAGTTCAACATGGAAGATCTGGTCTGGACAACCCCAAAAGAGCATTCAAAAATGGGGAATATTATCCGGCGTCCGGTATTCACTCAGGTTAAACCTTATATCGAGAGATTGCTTAATGCGGGTTTTGATGTGCTATTCCCCGGGCAGGAAATAGATAAACCTATTGATCGTTCGTCGGCTAATTTGTACATGAAAAAGTTAAGGGAGAAAATTGATATTCCTGAATGGAGAACGCATGATTTTAGGCGTTCTCTGGTAACGAATTTATCTGGGGAAGGAATTATGCCCCACGTCACTGAAAAAATGCTGGGGCATGAACTTGGGGGAGTTATGGCCGTGTATAATAAACACGACTGGTTGTCGGAACAGAAAGATGCGTATGAGTTGTATGCTGATAAAATTTTCTGGCACGCTAAACAGCTCGGTTAATTCCTCCGGCTTTAAGCCATTGTTCAACGGCCTGACGACTATATCGCGCCGGATGAGTAAGTACTGGTTCCGGGAATCCGTGTTTTTTTCGCAAATTATACAAAGCTGTGCGCCTTTTTTGTAACAAATCAGAAACCTCTTTTTCGGTCATTAAGTTGACTTCCATAGTATGCGCTCCTTTTCTACATGTATTTCAACAGCCTGATATCATCCACGCCCTAAAGGACGTGGATTCCCACTACGTTCACTCTGACAATTCGTTGATCAAGTCACGGTATTTATTCAGTTCTTGCAACGCCTTACATGCACCCTCCCATCGTTTCTGTTTCCGCCCGGCGCGGCGCGCTTCTTTCCGTGATTTACGTAGCAGGTCACCTATAATGTTGTGCTGAACTGGCTGAACTGGCTGAACTGGCTGAACTGGCTGAACTGGCTGAACTGGTTGAACTGAATCAATATCTGTTTTGCTTCCAACTCCCTCTACTGCCTGCCAGATGCCGTTTTTTACCTTTACGATCCCCTGGTTTTTCAACTTCCACAGCGTATCAATGACGTCATTCAAATCAATATTGAGACCTTTAGAAATGCTGTCGGCTGTTGCTTTTCCTAATTTGTTCAATTCTGTGAGTACGGCGTTCATTTTTTCTCCTGATATTTTAATGTCGGTGGGGGTGTTATGCGATTGGTGAGGTGTCAGCTTCTTCTACCAGCTTTTCCAGTTCATCCAGCTTTCGGGAAAGAATTTCACCAAACAGATGAAGTTCTGCATCTGCTGTGATCGGGATTGGAACAAAGCGTATTCCACTTCTGGCAAGTTGATTTGCGATTTCCAGACACTGCCTTAATTCAACTGGTGATGCCTTTGTCAACGTCGTTTTTTCGCTCATTGGTTTTCTCCAGAAATTTAACAATACCCGGAACCATCTCAATGGATGGTGTTCCGCATTGGTTACCCCATACATCAAATCCATGCGAGGTGTGGCGGGCGAACAGTTCTATCCGGGGAACATCGCCAAGAAGTTGCACAAGTTTTTCTCGCGCCATATCCGGCTTGCGGGAGTGATCAAGGCGTGGTGCAGTAAATGACTGAATTATTCCGGCGTTAATGCGTTCAGGCAGATTTCCTTTCACTGCAAAAAGGCAGTCTTCGCTGTTAGCGCGAGTGGTGCTACCCATACCCATGACCAGCTTGTCGGTCTGTCTTTTCCCGCATTTGTTCCAGGTTAATCCTTTCATCGTCACCAGGCGAAAGCCCCATGCTTCTACAACCTTCAATGCTTCAAGTGGTTGTGTAGGCACCCACCACATAGCCAACAGGCAGTTATCTGCTGCCAGTTCCCATACCGGGAGGCGGCAGATATCGAGAAGGCTCATGACCGGATATTTAAAACTTGCACCGCGTTGACCATCGGTTGCTTTGTCGCGGAATGTCCAAGGTGGATCTGCGTAAATGAGAGTGTATTTGTTAGTCATAGCGCCTTTTCAAACTCATCAATGTAAAGTCCTGCTTTAATCAGTCGGCGACGGCGTTTGGCCTTTTGCTCGTATTCCTCGCGGCAGTTTTTTGCTGCGTGTTCACGACTTCTGCGACTGAATGGAGGAACGGCATTGCGTGAACGAGGTGTGTCACGACGAGGATTTGATTCGAGGGAGAAAAAGCGATCAACGATTCCGGTGTCTGTGGTGAATGACTCTGAAGCCTTGATTTTCACAACCTTACTGCCTTTTGTCAGGCTGCGAGCTACCTTGTTGAACTCGCAAAGTGAAACACCAAATTTCTCTGCTATTTCACTGCCAGTAACAGGACGACCACGAGACTGAATCATCCAGGTGACGCGTTCTTTTAACCCACGGAAGACACCGGGCCTTCCAGAACGCCTGTAGAAAGCGATCTGTTTCAAATTTTTGTCTCCAGATATGAAAACCCCGACGGGATGTCGGGGTGGGGAAGTCAGAGGCTTAACGAGAAGCCTTTTCGGGAATTTCGATCTGACAGTCTTGAAATATCCTGTAGAGTACGGCGCATTTCTTCCGTCAGATGTTTGAAGGCGTTAAATTCAGCAACAGCGGCGTCAACGTTATAGCCCTTGCTGTGTAGCTCGTTGAGGATGCGCATAGTTGGGCTTGGCATGTCGAAGAGCACGGAAACGTCCAGGTTAAGAGTTTTTCGATCAACATAGCTCATCATGGAGTAGGGGTGATGCTCTGAAAACCACGATAGAGGGTAGTTGATAGATAGCGTTGATTCTGGAAGCTGAAGTTGTTCTGGGATTTTTTGACTGAAATAGCAGTCTTCCAGTTTTTCGAACACCTCCCACGCCCGATCGGTTTCGAGCATTTTTGCATGACGGGCAGCGCCGCGTTCAGTCCAGAGGAT
>ERZ791830.368-NODE-368-length-49525-cov-3.838043_pt1 | contig 49525 bp, 29 predicted proteins | sample MGYA00509945_ERZ791830 | MGnify/ENA primary metagenome ERZ791830 (study PRJEB30046, sample SAMN00792021) | human gut metagenome | study: EMG produced TPA metagenomics assembly of the A metagenome-wide association study of gut microbiota in type 2...
GCAATATCAACTCCATACAAGCCGTAGCCGAATTCAAGCATACAGCTTGATCCGTCTGACAGCACATAGCAATTAATCTCTCAAATTCTTTTGTCTTAGGTCCCGTAGTAATCCAACCGGAACGAAGAGCCTCGGCAACCTCATTGATCTCTGCCTCTGACATATCGGGAGGCGAAAAAGGTATCTTCTTCATCATATACCTATATTACTTGATTCTGAAAATTTTTAAAAAGCACCAAAAAAACACATGAAAAACAGAACGTAATAAATTCAATCGCTCTATTTCGCGATACAAATGCCAATGATATTTTACTAAACTGAACTTATTAACTGATATAGAGTTAGGACGTATACGATATTTCACCAGGACATTAGGAATACCCCAAATATACGGTTCAACTCTTAACATTTTAAGCCACAAAGCATCATCATTTCTCTTACGTATATTAGGGACCTCAAATTTTCCCATTTTAGACACATCATACATCACTGTAGAATTACCAACAGGACAATCCAAAAGCAATCTGTTATAATTAACTCTACTAACCGCACGAACAATCCTATTCAGAGTCTTTCCTGACTCATTTATTTGTTCATAAGACGTGCAAGTAAAAGCATATCCATTTTTTATCATGAAGTCCAATTGGACAAATAACTTATTTGGCATCCACAAATCATCGCTATCCAAAAAAGCGATATATTTTCCAGAAGCCAAACGCATCGCTACAGTACGAGCAACCGCCGCCCCTGAATTATTTGCTAATCGATAATACTTAATACGAGAATCCCGCTTTTGATATTTAGAAACTATTTTGTCCGTATCATCAGAAGAGCAATCATCTACGATTATCATTTCCCAATTAATATATGTTTGAGAAATAACCGTATCAATTGTTTCCCCTATATATTGAGCACAATTATATGTAGGAGTTATTATAGATACCAGTCCTAAATCATCCATATCACCGACCTATACATTCATATGTAAAACCAAAACTCTCCAATTCCTTCGAATCATAAATATTACGACCATCTAATAAAAAATATTGCCTCATGACCTTTTTCAAAATAGCCCAACTCGGTAACCTAAATTGCTTCCATTCTGTTAATAACAAGAGAGCATCAGCATCTATTGCAGCTTCATACATATCTTGAGCATAAACCACCTTATCTCCAATCCTACATTTACATTCATCCATTGCTACAGGATCAAAAACTTTAACGATAGCTCCAGCTTTAACAAGCAAATCGATCATCACCAAAGAAGTAGCCTCACGCATATCATCTGTTTCTGGTTTAAAAGCCAAGCCCCATAAAGCAATGATCTTTCCTTTCAATGAAGGTAAATGTTTTGTCAGTTTTGAAAAAAGTATAGTTTTTTGATGTTTATTTACCTCCTCCACAGCTTTTAACACCTTCATAGAATAACCTTTCTTTTCTGCAGTCTTAATTAAAGCTTTTACATCTTTAGGGAAGCAACTTCCACCATAGCCACAACCTGGATACAAAAATTTATTCCCTATGCGACTATCAGAGCCAATACCTTTACGAACCATATTTACATCAGCACCAAGTAATTCACAAAGATTAGCAATATCGTTCATAAAGGATATACGGGTTGCTAGCATACTATTTGCTGCATATTTTATCATTTCCGCTGAAGCGATATCTGTAAATATCACTCGAAAATTATTTAAGAGAAACGGACGATAGAGTTTACTCATTATCTCTTTTGCCCTCTCCGACTCCACACCTACTACTACCCGATCCGGGCTCATGAAATCCTTAATTGCCGCACCTTCCTTCAGGAATTCAGGATTCGAGGCCACATCGAAAGGGACATTCACTCCACGTTTATCCAACTCCTCTTGAATAGCAACCTTTATCTTCCGTGCCGTACCTACGGGAACCGTACTCTTGGTTACCAATACCGTATATTTGCTAATATTCTGACCAAACGTACGAGCTACCTCCAACACATAATGTAGATCTGCACTACCATCCTCATCCGGAGGTGTACCCACAGCACAAAAAACGATATCCACACTATCCAGACAAGAGGTCAAATCTGTCGCAAAATGAAGCCTGCCTCCCTTGGAATTACGTAATACCATCTCTTCCAAACCTGGCTCATAGATCGGGATATTCCCCTCCAATAAGTTCTTTATTTTCGCTTGGTCAACATCTATACATGTGACATCTACTCCCATTTCTGCAAAACAAGTTCCTGACACCAAACCTACATAACCGGTGCCGACAATCGCAATGTTCATTTAAAAATATTTATTAATTATCCAAGTATCTTTTGGAATAAATCCTTCCACTCACAAACAATATTACGCACATCAAAACGCTCTACGCTTTCGAATGCATTTCTTCCTATTTGTTGTCTCAATTCTGTATTTTCTATCAACCGAGATAACCCTTTTTCAAAATCAGCCTTTTTTTGATTTTCTATTAGCATACCTACATTTTCATTACAAATAATATCAGACGGACCATTAGGACAATCAAAAGAAACACATGCAAGCCCCTGACTCATAGCCTCAACAAGCACCATAGAAAAGCCCTCAAAACGTGAAGGCATAGCAAATATTGATGCTTTACGATACTCACATTCTATCCGATCTGTTACTCCCATAAATTTAAAGCAATTCGTCAATCCTGCTTTATCAACCTGAGTTTGCAATTCATCTAGAAGGACTCCACTTCCATAAACTTCTACTACCCAATCCGGATATTTCAAATGTATATTTCCAAATATTTCTATAAGCGTATCAAATCCTTTTTGATAAACTAAACGTCCTACTGAAATAATTTTTTTATTTATTAGAGGAGAACAAGAACGATTCGACAAAACGACAGGATTTGCAATTGTTGCAATATTACTCAATCCTTCTGCTCTAAAAGCAGATTTATCATTATTCGTAAGTACAACTAGCTGTGCAAGCTGTTTATAAACAACATGACGAATTCTACGTATTACACTATTATAATATCCATAAAACACATGTTCTACTCCAATAACTCTACTCATATTAAGTCCTGCAATCCACAACGTAAACGTATTAGGGAATGATTGAGAAAGAATTAAATCAAATCGATTTCGCATAAAAAATTTACGTACTTTACCTATCATTTCAAAATGATGTATAAAACGAGTTAACGAGCCAGGAGCTCCATCAAATTTCTTTTCTGATAAATATACAATTTTGACATTATTATCAAAAAAGTAATTAGGAGTGAGATGAGAATGAAACTGCGACACTATTGTAATATCAAATTCCGAATCTTTTGATTGCTCAGTTGTTAATATTGAAAGCACACGTTCTATTCCACCTGTAGTGGTAATATCACCAATAAAATAACATATTTTCATCACAAATTTTAATTTCTAATGGATACAAATTCCCCCAAGAATCTCGACACGAAAAAAGTAAAATTATATTTAAATGGATTAGATATAAAAATTCTAACATAATAGAATTGATGTAATATACAATTAACAACTCTTTCCTTAAGACTACGTTTATTAAACAATGCACTACCTAAACGATAACGACGATAATAAACTGCAGAAGGAGAAGTAATAGCAAAATAACGAAACCTATCACTAATAAGAAACATAAAAAGAGTATCCTCCCCATTCCTAAAAAGGAGATTAAATCTTCGCTCTTGTATGATCTTCATTGGTATAAGTTTCATCCAAGGTCCGGAAAAATATTTCCTAACATTAGATGAAAGTTTCAGACTTCCTGTTTGATGACTACAATATTCATAAGCATCAGTAATATAATAAGGTAATTGTATTTCTGGGACCCCATCATTAAATGCATACGGATAACAAAGAGAAATAGTATCTGATGAAGCTTGAGAATAAAGTTCTTCTAAATAAGACGAAGATACATAATCATCATCATCTATAAAAGCAATATAACTTCCTTTAGCTTGATCCAATGCAATATTACGAGCATTAGACACTCCTGGTTGATCGGTTTGAATTAAGCGCACATTTCGCATCATATTCATCAAAAGGTATTCCTCAATTTTCGATTTATAAGGTTCACAACAACCATTTAATACAAGTAATATTTCGAAATCACTTCTAGGAAAAGTTTGTGCCTTCAAAGAGTCTAGACACTCCCACAAATAATATTGAGGTTTATAAGTTGGTACAATAACTGATATATCCATTTAAAAACCTATTTAATGTAAAAAAACAGAGTCAAAAGCATATTCACCTATAGCAAAATAGGTGACTTTCAAAGCATATATAATTAAAAAAAAAGACAATATAAATAAATAAAACGAATATGATTTTAAAGTTTTTTCTTTATATAAGTAAACCAAAAGATACACCATTGGAACACAAGAAAGAATTGTAAAATACATTCCAAATCTATTAGTCAAAGAATTAGACAAACATGCCATAAATATAGCATATGAATATACACCTATAATATATATATATTTCTCCACACAATTTAAATCATATTTCGTGTATTTATAAATAGAATATAAAACAATTGGAGTATACATTAGTTTTGTCAATTTATTAAGTATATTTACATCTTGAACATAATTATTTCCTAAATAATTATTATACATACCGGCAACCGATATAAAAGAATACAACCATTCTTCTTTAAAGTAAAAATTAAAAGCGACAGAAATAAATACTAAGACAAACAACAACAATCTACTATCAGTATATTTACAAAAATGAAATAACAACAACACTGGTAATAATATTATAGCAGACATATGCCAACTCCACGAAAAGAGCATAAATAATAAAAATAGATTATATTTTTTATTCAACATATATAAGACTGCTGATGTGAAAAAATAAACAGCAACAAATTGCCTAATTGTATTCATTTGATTATTAAAAACCGTAGAGATTGTTACAAATATAAACATAAATATAAATACATATTTTGAAGATGTTATATTCATTGAAATATTGAGAATAAGAAGTACTGAAAGAAAACTAATTATAAAAAATATATCCTGTCCAAAAAAGCCAATAAAATTACAAAAACGGACAAAATACACGAAACCAAATTCAGTATTTTCATTTTTTGCAGAATCAATATTACTAAAAAGGGATAAATATGTTGGATAATCAGTTCCTACATAATACTGCCCTCCTATTATCAATACCCAAACGAATATTACAGGTAAACTAAATACTATTACAGTTTTATAACCAACCTCTTTATATTTAGATAATAATGACAAATACAAATATGAGCAAACAGCAAATAACAGATACACCATATTCAAATAGGAAACACGCTAAAAACTATTTATAAAGAACAACACATAAACAAATATTCAACTCACATAACAAATATCATAATTCTTCTACGCTAATGAATCCCTAATAAAATCTAAACTTTTCTTACGAAAAACGCCTAATGAATCCGATTTATATTTATTAATAATATCCACAAATCGAGCGCCACCTCTCTTCATATTCACAACGCTACGAAATTCTTTCTCGAAAATAATCGAAAAAACAGTCCCATGAAATGAATCTGTCACAACAAAACTAGCATCTCGAAATATCGCTAACCATTCTTCCACTTTCAAATTAGCATTTCGATCTGCGGAAAAATACTTAATGGTAATACCCCGTTTTTTTGCTTCCTCTTTTATAATATCTTCCACATCTTTTTTAGGATCAAGAACGTAAACAGCTAAAAATCTCTCATTACACACTGGTATTTCTTCACACAGCTTGGCATATTCATCCTTGGCTACAAGAAGCGTTGGATCAAGCACAGCTACCGCATTTACCCCTAAATATTTTTCACACAAATCAATACCACTCGATTCTCGTACAGATATAGCATCAAATTGTTTAACTAAAGTTGCACAAAGCGAAGTTTGCCCTTTTGAAAACTCCCAATTATTCACACCAAAAGATGCGGCATAAGCAATCTTCCTTCCTCTAAACGAACGTGCAAACTGAAGAAACATATCGGGTAACGTCCGAACATTATACCTTGGACGCCATACTTGATCGCTACCTACAATTAAAGCATCTAACTCATATTCTTTTACTATACTCATAGTATAGTATCTACATAAACGAGACGTTACTATCCGTTCACGCACAAAATTATCGAACAAAGAACTACGTTTACCACTCCATCTCGTAAATTTACGCCTATGCGAAGGAATAAACCAAAGTAATATAGACTTAATTGTAGAAAGAATAAATATTTTAATTTCTGGATGCGGATAAATATCAATCGTAATAGGTTTATGACCTAATTTAATTAATACTTGTTGTAAAGCCCAATTTTGCAATATCCCCCCATAATTACTTCTAAGAGGGGAAGTTAAAATTCCTATTTTCATTTATTAAATACTAACTATCTTAAAAAATTTTCATCCGATCTCATTTTCCCATCATTTTTTTGATAAACTCTTTTCCTTGTTCTCCCACAACATTTTTTGTCACTTTTTTTAACACACCTTTAACCGATATATTAAGATTACATACCATCCGGATAGCCTCACTCTCATCCTCATTTGTTGTAAACACTTCGAATAACATGGGGCGATCTGTCATTTGTGATGAGAGGAAGTGATCAAGATGCCGCAAATATTCCTCTTTACTATTGGCTGAAAGATATTCATATCCTAAATCTTCGGCATAGTGTCGCACTAATTGATGCGACTTGTTTCCATAGTGACCAGCCGCGGCAATAAATTTGTCTGCTTCCTCACCGAAAGCCGCACCAGGATGCATATAATTACGAAATTCTGTTCCCTTACCATTATTCACTAATAGAATTCGGACATTCCGACCTACATGACGATTGCCCAATACATTCATATCGTAAAAAAAAGAGAGATCACCCGCTACACAAAAATAAAGCTTATCAAGATGAACTAACGAAGCTCCAATAAATGATGAAATATAGCCATCTATTCCAAAACCTCCTGTATTAGCATAACCATACACCGTATCAGGAATGTCGAAGTAGTTCCATGTACGCAGAGTATTAAGAATACCTAGGAAAAGTACACTATTGGCAGGTATGCGTAATGAGGTTTTATAAGCAATCCAAACATTGGAAAACGGCAACGCATCAGCCATAACTTTCGCCCAAGTAGATTTTAACTTTACCCAACAAGCATTTAAGTAAGTCTGATTAGCAGAGGCTGTAGCACTGGCATAATGTTCAAAAAAAGCTTGTTCAGTCATCTCGAATACATAGGTCAATTTCCGGTAAGTATCACGCAGTTCCCCATCGGGGCTAACACGCCACACAGCATGGGGATTCATCCCTATGTATCCGCCAGACACCTCGCCAATATGCACTAATAAATCCATATCTGTCAACTCGCAGTGCTCTTTCTCTTGCGAAGAAAGAATAGAGATCGGTACACGATATTTACCTTTATAACCACTGGTATGATCCGTGAAAACCACCGCATCATATGTAGCGCAAAAAGCATCAAGAGTAGCTGTTTCCACATCGGTAAACTTGCGGTGAGCACCAATAAAAACAGCGATGCGTCCTTTCGGGAACTCTGGAAAAATATCTTGAGGCATAATACGACGAATGATCCGTGCTTGTGGTAATTCCTTCACTGAAAAATCGCGACTATAAGTAGTTTCCATATTAAGATGCACCGGACCTCCACCATGATGGCACAATTCTAATAAAGCACGGTTTATTTTCAACGTATTGCTCCACTCATCTGTACTACCATTTGTCACTGGAATATACTCGCTTAACAAAGCAATATCATTTTGAATAACCCGCCTATCGATGACTTGGGCTATCAGATGACCGACACGGGTGATATCCTGCGTGCTTGTCACCGCCAAAACAGGCAGTTTCCGATAATAGGCCTCGGTCAAGCCTGGCAAGTAATTACGAGAAGCTGTAGCTCCCGTACAACTCAGTACTACTGGCTCACCACTCTCTGCAGCCAAACCACAAGCAATATAAGCAGCACTACGCTCATCCACAGATGAAAAACACTCAAACCATGGATCCTGCTGGAGACTGGCCACAAATGTTAAATTTGTAGCTCCTGGTGATAATACGCACTTCTTTATTTTATGTTGTTTCAACAAAGAGATAAGTATCTGTAAACTACGCTCGCTAGTATAGTATTTTCCATCCATAAATTTCTATTTTTTAAAAAAGAATAATTTATATCATCATAAGTAATTATTCCAGCTCCTCCTGTCATGTAGATCATATCTCCGACAATCGTCCGTCCCATTGAGCTAACCAACACTACTCCCATATTAGCTATTTCTTCCGGCAAGACATAACGCCCTATTGGATTACTATTGTTAGTAATATTGCTTTGACTATCTTCCAATAACATCGGGGTAGCTGTAGGCCCCGGTGCTATTCCGTTCACTGTAATGCCATAAGGGGCAAGACTCTTGGCAAGTCCGAGCGTCAAGCCACGTATCCCCCATTTGGAAAGCGTATAAGCCGAAGTAGCGGGACGAAGGCAGGAAGACGAACCCACATTTAGGATATTACCCTCCACTTTATTCTCTTTCATATATTTCCCTACCAGTTGTGACAAGAAAAAAACGCCTTTCAGGTTCGTGTCTATTACCTTGTCAAACTCATCTTCCGTGGCATTGGGCATTGATACCCCCAACACACCCGCATTATTCACCAATATGTCTATATGCGGAAATTCATTTGCTTTCAGCTGATCTAATGCGATTTGGAAACAATCCTGAAATAAATCTACCCTTGTATTATCCATAACCACGCTAAACAAACGCCCTTCGTAAATATTGCCCTCGTTCAATTCCACACAAGCCCGCTGCAGACGTTCTTCGCTGCGCCCCGTGATTATAACTGCTGCACCACTACGTAAAAATGCTTTCGCCATATGAAAACCTATCCCACTCGTACCGCCAGTGATAAGAGCCACACGTCCTTTCAAAAGCTCGTTGGAAGACAAATTAATCACATGCACGTCATACTAACGTGTAGGAATACAACCAAGAATAAAACGTATCGCACTTTTCAGTTTCTTCTTGAAAGACATATAAACAAATCTATAAATACAAATTCATCACAAATCTATCACCATCTTCTCATCGCTCTTTTGACAAGAACTTTCATGTAATACGGATATCTACGCAGATTAAATACCCTACCATATGTAGCAACAACATGGCTCCGTTTAGAGTATTTCTTATAACCGATTCCCTTAAACCAATGGAGAAGATCATTACAATAGGGGTAGACTTTATTGTCATCTATAGCCTCCTGATTATCCCACAGCCAGCACATGTTCCTCTCCCGATAACCATAACTACGAATCAAACGGGAGAATCGTCTCTCATTGAAATTTTTGAATCCCCAATCCGCAGGGTTCTGCTCCGCCACAAGGAGGTTCAACTGTGTCCTCACGCATTTTACACATACGCCACATTGCTCCCTACTATCATCGAAACATGTCCAAAGTTGTATTCGCTTGCCATGAGTCAAACACCAATCCACAATATGCTTCACTTTCAGTAAACGACGCACAAGCAATCCGTCTTGTTCCGTGAAAGAGACACCGGCAAACTTAAAGGAATCCGACAATTCAGGATTTGCCCCATCCATATTACTCGCATAAACCTCCTCTAGTTGCTCAAAAGCAGATCCAAAAACCAAGTTTCTAATACCCAGAGCATAAGCAAATGGAGCGGTAGACAAGAGATTGCCTATATATTTGATGCCAAACCATCCATCAAAACGAAAGGCTTCACTATCCAACCTGAGAGAGTTCTTCAGCTCATACTGTATTTTCTTATCATCAAACACATCCTCCATAAAATTATTCGTAATCATGATCCAATCACTCTCCGTGACTCCCGAAAACTCGCGTATAAGGCGAGACTTCACATAAAGAAAATCCTCTCCCGCATTTGCTCTTGAGTATTTTCTCATAGACTCTATACTAGGTACGGTGACTAAAACACTCCTCTTTCCCGGATTATTGATGCCCGCATGAACAGCATCCACTCCTCCTGAGAAAAAGACGATACGATCAAAACAACTTTCCGGCATAGGATTCTCCACAATGGCGTTAGCAATCACCTTTCCACACCACTCTTTCTTGAAAGGACCATAGATCCTTGAATAAGCAGCATAGATGGACGGAAGATCCTCATACAATGTCTTATCCACAGAAGGAACAATCAAGTCTATCCCATAAAACCATGTGGCCGGCATCAGATAAAGCATTGCGGGAATCAACAACACAGACTCTGGTAAGCTCTCCAACGACAGGCCAAAATTCTCTGTATGGTAGTATTTTACCCACGCATCAACCTCCTCTTCTTTCAAGAGATGCAATCCCGTATTATCCCGAAGTTTATACTTAATAGTATCACCCTCCGTCACAACATTTACAATTTCAATTGTTTTAGTCATTTTATCTTGTTTATTACTATTTTTTCTCTCGTAAACTCTTCAGCAGCTTCTCTCTCAACAATCCTCTTATATAAGCCCTCTCTATCCGTGACATACCAACCAGATAGACTACCATACCTGTGAAAATGATGATAACCAACGACCGGACCACCAAGATCCCAAAAGAAGGATCATTCCTACCTGGCAAGATAAACGCAAAAAGAGTGGAAACAGGAAATACAGCTCCAATGGGCAGAATGCACTCCCTTAAAAAACGCATGATAGGGAAATGGAATTTAGCGCGGGCATGCCAAAGCAATGACACGAGCACAATCATCTTGAACAGGATGTTAAGCACGAAAACCACCTCCACAATCATCCCACTCCTCAAGCACAGATAGGAAGCGATAAAGTTTCCTGAATATATAAAGGACAGCCTTATCTCGAAGTTCTTGATTTCTCCCTGTGCGATCATTCCGGTAGTAAGCGGAGACAACAAACAATCAACCAGCGAATATACAAGGATCAGCATGACGAAATTCGCCGTATGGTCAGGCACTTCCACAAGCCATAGCCTCAACACACTGTTGATGCCTGCGCAAAGAGGGAGAACAATGATCAAGAGAATAAAAAAACCGAACTTCGTGCTTTTTATGATGATCGCATACATAGTATCCAAAGCTCCCGAGGCATAATTCTTAGTTATTTGGGGATTGGCAGCAAGCATGAAATTGGAGACAAAGCTATATGCAGCAGCATTGACCTGAGCAGCTATCCCCTGAGCGGCGTTCACAACAGGTCCCCCAAACAGATTTAATAGGATATTACTCCCTTGGTCTTTCAAGACAACAACGCCATTTCCTAAAAACGCCCATCCTGAGAAAGTGAACATCCTTGAAAGCAAACGCCTGTCAAATTCCCAAACAAAACGACTCTCCTCAAAATGTCTTTTGCAATAAAAGACATAAATACCCCGAACGGTCAATGCGATGATCACCTTACAGAAAGCATAGAGTTCTAATTTATCTACAGGCACCACGATGAGCAGGAATGCCATCAGCAAGTTTAATCCTCCCTCCACTATAGCGATATAAGCAAAAGCATTCATTCGCTCATGGGCAATAATCAAGGCATTATAGGGAATACTGAGCAAATTTATAAAGAAACTCAAGGTGGAAAAAAACAAGACATAAAGTGTAACATCAAGGCGACCGGACGGGAGCACCATCTTATGTGTAACAAACCAAACGCCAAACAAGCTGATCAGCAAGGTAATGATTAATCCCATACCAATCTGGATAACGACCGAAGAAGAAAATATGCGCCGTAAACGAGCCAACGATAGATCGGTAAGCCCCATCTCATAAGTAAGGAATCGCACAATAGCTACCGACAATGCCCCGGAAAGTATATTGAACATAGCAACAAATCCACCTACCACATTATAGATACCATAATCCTCCTCTCCCAATTCGGTAAGCACGATACGCACCGTATACAGGCTTACCGCCATCACCAACAATTGACGGAAATAGAGGAACAACGTGTTCTTCGCTATTCGCTTGTTATTTTCTGATGTAGTAGACATGATAAAAATAAATTCGCCTCTAGGATCAAGGTATAGCATTGAAGGCCACAAGTCAACATCTCATGTAACCTTGAGTTGTAAGTACTTAATTTAGAACTATAAAATGAGTACTTACAAACCTAAACTAACAATCGCTATATATTACTTCTTCCTACTTATCCAGTTTCTCATACTCCGAATTCCGACTTATAAACTCCGGCACGATCGATTTCATCATTTTTACGGTTTCCAACTTTTCTACTTGGATTGCCAAATCTATTAAATGATCAATACCGGCTGATATCTCGGCAAAATCATATTCACGCACTTTCGCACGGAATATTTTAGCATTTATGGTAGGAAGCGTATTTTCCTTAGTTGCCAACAACTCTTCATACAATTTCTCACCCGGACGAAGACCGGTATATTTTATTTCAATGTCTTTATCGGGAATAAGACCTACCAACTCTATCATTCGACGTGCCAGATCGGCTATCTTTACCGGAGTCCCCATATCAAACACAAAAATCTCGTTCCCTTCTCCCATAAATGCAGCTTCCAAAACAAGACGACAGGCCTCCGGAATTGTCATAAAATAACGGATGATGTCGGGATGAGTGACGGTCAAAGGACCTCCTTTTGCCAGTTGGTCACGAAAACGAGGAATAACAGAACCATTGCTCCCTAATACATTCCCAAAACGAGTAGTGATAAATCGAGTTTTACCAGGATGGATTCCTTTATTTATTGCAATACTCAGACTTTGTACATAGATTTCGGCCAAACGTTTGGAGGCTCCCATCACATTCGTAGGGTTAACCGCCTTGTCCGTAGAGATCATGATAAATTTGTCTACATCATATTTTACAGACATGTCTGCCATATTACAGGTTCCCTGGACGTTGGTGTGCACAGCTTCGCAAGGGTTTTCTTCCATCAAGGGAACATGTTTATAGGCTGCCGCATGAAAAACATACTGAGGATGGAATCGTTTAAAAACACTTTCCACTCGAGCCAACATCCGGACATCTCCCATAATCGGAGTGAAAACAACTTCCGGATATCGATCTTCCAACTCCAGACGAAGAGTATGCATAGGTGTCTCGGCACTATCAAACAAGATCAATTGCTTTAATCCTAATTTACATAGTTGACGACAAAGTTCACTACCGATAGAGCCGGCGGCTCCTGTAACCAGCGTAACTTTTCCTTTTAATTCACCTGCTATTTTTTTTAGATTGATATTTATTTCATCACGCCCTAACAGGTCTTCAATACGAATCTCAGGTAAATTATGCAGGTTGACTGTTCTGCTTTTTAACTCGTTCATTGCTGAAAATACCAACATACGAATCTTTTTTTTCTCGCAATAACGCACCAGACGTTCACTTTCTGCTTTTACGACATGATAGTCGGTAAACAAAATCGTCTTGATCCCTTTTCGATCCACTAAAGCATTAAATTCCATCTGATTCTTGACAGAATAAACGGGATAGCCTCCTATACGAATTTTACTTCTCTCCCCTATTCGTATATATCCTCCAATCTGACAACTATCGGATTGTTTCCATAGAGAAATTACAGATGAGCTTGATGATGTATCTTCTTCCCTATAAATTAATAACTTCTCATTATTGGAAGCAATACTTCTAACTATCATGCTATACATCATTATTAATAAAGCACGAAACGTTGTCAGAATAAAGAAAGTCAGGAATAAATCAAGCAAACCTCCTAAAAAGATTTGAAGAAAAGATAACGAGTGGATAAAACAGGAAAGGGCTACAATCATCAAAGTAGCTTTCACAAAAGAGGCAATAGCAATACGCCCCGTCTCTGTAAAAGTTGAATGACGAATGACACCTTTATAGGTCTGGCAGGAAAGAAAACAAATTGTACTGCATAGGATGGAAAAGAGATTTATATAAATAAACTCACGTACCGGCAGACTTATTTTCAAAATATTGCCAAGGGTCGCAAATACTAAAAAAGTGGATAAAACCGAGAAAAACAGGTCTATAAAAAAGATTACCCAGCGATTGAAGTATTTTTGCTTCGAGAAGAGGATAATAAAATCATTGATTTTCAACACATTAATACTAGTTATATGTTATAAAAATGCTCGTCAGTCCCATAATCAAACTGACGATTATCGCTTGTTTTTCAAAGCCTACACAAAGAAAAGGATGACTAAAAAAAACGATCGTTTTTTCTAGTCATCTCACTTTCACCTTGTCAATTATTGAATATTATTTATAAAGAAAGTTTACCTAAATTAGTTTTTGCACTCTCAGCATGATTTTAATCTTTATAGCCAAATCGGTTAAGGTTAGGAAGCTATTGGAGATCATGGAAGATTCCCCATTCTCCGATATTTCGTTCTTTCCGATCGAACGAAACACCGACTTTTATCAGTTTACGATGATCTATTTGATAAGGTAACAGGTATCCTTTATCGTTTATTTGTTGTAAAGCATCTTCTATACTTCCGTCCAACTTAAATTCGAAAACGTAAATATATTCTCCAGTTTTGACAACTGCATCCGCACGGCCTTTGGCACTACGGACCTCTGCATCACAGAACTGCCCCATCAATTTAAAGATCAGATAAAAGACAACCTGGTAATGACGCTCTGTCTTGTCATTCAATTCATAAGGGAAATCCGCAAAAAAAGCACGCATACGTCGCATAAAAGCATCGACATCGCCGGACTCCAGTTCATGGACAAATTTACCGATATAGAAGCCTCTTGCTTCTTCAGTGATGGAAGAATAGAAAGGAGTGATAAAGTTTAGGAATCCGTAACGCACTTCTTCGTTTGGAAATTCCAGTTTATAGAGTTTAAAACGAGCATCGTATTCTTTGATTGTCAGATATCCGCTTTGATAGATTAACGGGATCGGGTTGTTCCGTTCAGCACGGTATTCGGTAAAAGCCGATGCTTGTGTCTCTACACCATCGATCAAAAGACGAAGGTCGTATTCACTTTTCTTCAATAACTCTACCAAAAAGGTGGGAGTTCCGGTCTGGAACCAATAATCGCCAAACTCTCTTTTGTCTAATGCACTTAACGTACTGAAAGGATTAAACACTCCCTCCCGGTTCGGATGAAAGTGGTAGCCGTCGTATTGCTTCACCATCATTTCAACTGTTTCTTCCCATGTCAGTGACTGCATTTGACCTAGCTGTTCCAATTCGGGACGCAAGTTCGCAGTTAACTCTTGATGTGTTATACCGCAAAGAGTTGCATAATTATAGTCGAGGCTTATATCATTTAGTTGGTTCAAATCACTAAAAACGCTTACTTGTGCAAATTTAGTGACACCGGTCAGGAATACAAAACGCAAGTAACGGTCAGCACTTTTGAGAACGCCATAGAACGCTTTCATCGTACGCCGATAGGCTTCCATCAAAGATTCATTATTAATAGCCTGCAAAAGAGGTTTATCGTATTCGTCGATCAAAACAACTACCTGACGCCCGGTTTGTTCCCAGGCACGACGAATGACATAGAAAAAACGTTCTTCCGGAACACGCAATTTCATTTCATCTCCGTAAACAGCTTCCCACATTTCCAAATATTGATTTAAAATAGCTACCAGATCTGCTTCCGTTTCATATTTACGGGCATTCAAATCAAGATGTAACACAGGATAAGTATTCCACTCCTGTTCTAATTTTTCAATGGCCAAACCTTCAAATAGTTCTTTTTTTCCTTGAAAATAGGCTTCCAATGTAGAGATCAGTAAACTCTTTCCGAAACGACGGGGACGACTGAGAAAATAAGGCTTTCCCTTCATCACCAATTCATAAATCAATGCTGTTTTATCGACATACAAATAGTTCCCATTCCGAATATCTTCAAAATCTTGTATTCCTATCGGTAATTTACGACTCATCATTATACGCTATTTTAACTTTTATCTAGTTGTTGAACAAAGATAAACATTTATCCGTATAAAGCGGAAACAACCAAACAATTAATATCGACCACAACAGAATATCAAAAAAATCAGCCAAGTAGCATATAGGTTAGCTACCTGGCTGATTTTTTTTAAGAATACCAGATCAAATCCGGAAAGAAAATCATTATTGAGGCATCGGAGCAGCCGAAGGCGGAGGTGTCTTTGTCCCCCACTCTTTATTGGCTCTCGGGCCCATTTCAAGTTCAAGCAGGCCGCCTTGGGCAATGTCGCTGTGCTGGAACCAAGGCTGGTTCAGGACTTCCCCGTTCAAGCGAGCCGACTGCACATATTTATTCTCTTCGGAAGCGTTATTTGCTTTGATCTCAAACGTATTGCCGTTACCCAGGTCGATCTTCACATCGGTAAATACCGGGCTACCTATATTATAGGTAGGCGAGCCGGGAGTAACCGGATAGAATCCCATCTGGCTGAACACAACGAAAGCAGACATACCACCGCCGTCTTCATCACCGGGAACACCCATCACATCGTTACGGAACCACTGGTTCAACAGCGTACGGATACGTTTCTGAGTCTTCCAGGGCTGGCCGGCATAGTTATACAGATACGGGATATGCAAACTCGGTTCGTTAGCCATCGAGAACATACCTACGTTGCCGGTATGGTCGGGAAGGAAGGAATAAAAACTCCATTTGGACATGCCGAGCGGTTCGTTGAACATGGAATCGAGATCCAAAACAAATGCTTTGTCACCACCGATCATAGAGATCAGGTCGCCGATGTTATGCTGTACGTCCCAACGATACACATAGGCATTGTTCTCATCGTAATAATCGCGGGCACCCAGGCCACCGTCATAACGGTAATCCATCGGTTCGATGAATTTGCCGTCCTTATCCTTCGGATGGAAGAAACGGGTATCGGGGTTGAACAGGTTGCGGTAGTTGTAGGATTCGCGCAGGTAATGTTTGGCTTCATCTTCCTTGCCCAGTTCGGCGGCGATCTGCGAGAGACACCATTGGTCGTAGGCTGTTCCCAGCGTAACGGCTACCGGCTGGCGTTTTTCCCAGATAGAGACGTTGGCTACCGTTTCCTTTTCGCCGGGTTTCAATGCGGGGATATAACCGTGTTCCTTATAGAAATCGTCCAACCATCCGGCAGGAGCAGCCGACCAGGGGATCAGGGTTTTCTCTTCGATACCTTTCTTTGAAGCGATATAGGCCTTTTCCAGGTCGAAGCCACGCAGGCCTTTCTTCCAGGCATCGATCACGGTGGCAACGGCATGGTTGGAGTTCATACGGCGGGAGTCGCCGGTCACTTCCGGAAAGGTCGGCATCCAGTTCGTACCCATCTGTTCCGCCATCAACAGGAAGGAATTGATGATATCACTCTCACGTTCATTGTCGATCAGGATACGCAACGGATGGGTTGCACGGTAGGTATCCCAGATCCAGTCGTCGGTATAGAACGGACGACCGCCGTCTTCATGGATCTGACCGTCGAAGGCACTGTAGTAACGGCCGTCTTCGCTCAGGTTGACCGGACGTTCGTAGCAACGGTATAAAGAGGTATAGAATACGGTCTTGTCGTCGTTGGTTCCGCCTTGCGTCTGGATTTTGCCGAGGGCATCGTTCCAGTCGTTGCGGGCGATCTTGGCTACAACGTCCACATCATAGGCAGCAATCTCACGTTCGAGGTTCTTCTTTGCCTGGTCTTCGCTGATGAAGGAGATACCGTAGCGCACACCGAGTTTCTTTACGTCATTTCCGTAAGAGAGGACAAGGGCAGCGTCTTTACCTTCTACCGATGTTTCACCGTATTTCACGGTGTTATCTCCCAATACACCACATTGTTGCGGAGCTTTGTCTGTTTCGGCATAGAGATAGACTTTCGTCTTCCGGTCTACGAACTGGTAACCGCTGACGCTCTTTCCATCGCTCTTCAACTGTCCGTTACGGCTGTTGAAGATCAGATAGGCAGGCCCTTCTCCTTCAAAAGTGATGCCATAGACGGCACTCTGATGCGAAGGGGCGAAGTCTACATCTATATTATTATCGTCCAGATATACCTGGTAACGATACGGATAGATCTTCTCATGGTCATAACTGTAATTGATAACCGGCTTCAATCCGGATTCTTCTCCCTGATACGGACTCAGATTAAAAGCAGAACTTCCGCGGTGGCTGGTTACGATAACCGGCAACCCGCTCAACATATCACCTGTAAAGTCGGCACGCTCCGGATAGACACGGAGCATACTGTTAGGTAAATGTACGGTCGGATAGGTAGGCACCAGCAAGTGACTGATGTTTCCCATATAGGGATTGACATAGTCTACCGGGCTTTTCTGCTCCGACGGGAGACCTCCTCCGGCAGCGCAGGAGGCCAGTAAAAAAGCTGAAGCCAGCAAGGCAACAGATGTCTTGATTTTTTTGTTTAATTTCATCTTAGTATTCAATTCAGTATTTATTTTTTCTTCTTTTCATCCACTGAGAATGAATAAGGGAAGTCTTCCGGGTTAACACCTCTGTTCAGGTTGGGTTTGTCGCCCATCTTAATATCGAGGACACCGCCTTTCAGCAGTTCGTTGTGGTCGAGATAGTTCTTGGTATAATTCACGCCGTTGAATGACATCGACTCGATATAGATATTCTTGTCGCTGTTTTCGGGAGCGTTGATCACCAGGTTCTTCCCGTTCTCGAAATGCAGTGTTGCCTTCTTAAACAACGGGGCGCCCAACACATACTGCGTAGTACCCGGAGCCACCGGATAGAATCCCAGGGCTGAGAATACATACCAGGCGGAAGTCTGGCCGTTGTCTTCGTCACCGCAATAACCGTCAGGTGTCGGAGTGTACATCTTATTCATTACGTCACGTACCCAGTACTGCGCTTTCCAGGGTTGTCCGGCGTAGTTATACAGGTAGATCATATGCTGGATCGGCTGGTTGCCATGTGCATAGTTACCCATGTTCATGATCTGCATTTCGCGGATCTCATGGATTACCTGTCCGTAGTAACTATCGTCGAACAATGGCGGAACGGCAAATACAGAATCAAGCATCATCACAAAAGAGTCTTTGCCACCCATCAGGTCGATCAGTCCCTGCGGATCGTGGAAGACAGACCAGGTATAATGCCAACTGTTGCCTTCGGTGAAAGCATCCCCCCACTTCAACGGAGAGAACGGTGACTGGAAAGTACCGTCGGCATTCTTTCCGCGCATCAGCTTGCTTTCCTTGTCATACAGATTCTTATAATTCATGGCACGTTTAGCATACAGGTCGAGTTCTTTCTTCGGACGGCCCAGTTCTTTGGCGATCTGATAAATACACCAGTCGTTATAAGCATATTCCAGCGTACGGGCTGCGTTTTCATTGATCTTGACATCGTAAGGCACATATCCCAGTTTGTTGTAATACTCATGTCCCAGACGGCCGGTGGAAGACACAGTCGGGTGTACGTTTTCTGTTCCGTGGATCAGGCCTTTGTACATCGTTTCCAGGTCATCGACCTTTACACCCTTCATATAAGCATCTACCAGGATGGAAGCCGAGTTGTTACCCACCATGCAACCACGGTGTCCCGGACTTGCCCATTCGGGGAAGAAGCCGCTTTCCTTATAGGTATTGATCAGACCTTCCTGCATCTCCTTGTTCATAGACGGATACATCAGGTTCAGGAACGGGAACAGGGCACGGAACGTATCCCAGAAACCGGTATCGGTAAACATATAACCGGGTAATACTTCTCCGTTGTACGGACTGTAGTGAACTACATTTCCGGCTGCATCTATTTCGTAGAACTTACGCGGGAAAAGCAGTGAACGGTACATGCAGGAATAGAACGTACGGTACTGGTCCAATGTTCCTCCTTCTACCTCGATCTTACCCAAGACATCGTTCCAGGCTTGTTTGCCTTTAGAAACCAGGGTATCGAAATTATCATTACCCAATTCTTTTATATTGATGGCAGCCTGGTCGAAGCTGATGAAGGAAGAAGCCACCTTGGCCTGAACGATCTCGCCTTTCTTCGTCTTGAAACCGATCACGGCACCTACATGACTGGAAGTCTGTTCTTTCGAACCTTCCTTCAGCGTGTTGTCGGCAAACGTCGCTTCGTAGGTAAAAGGTTTATCGAATTCGATAATAAAGTAGTTCTTGAAGTTCTCGGGAACACCGCCGCTATTCTTGGTAGAGTAACCGATAATTTTGTTTTCTTCCGGAATGACTTTGATATAAGAACCGTTATCCAACGCATCTACCACAATATAAGAATGGTCGTTTTCCGGGAAGGTGAAACGGAACAGAGCGGCACGGTCGGTCGGAGTCAGCTCCGTTATCACATCGTGATCGGCCAGATAGGCTTTATAATAATAAGGTTTCACCACTTCACTCTTATGGGAGAACCAGCTGGCACGTTTATCCTGGTCAAATTCAGGAGCGCCCACTACGGGCATAATGGCAAACTGTCCGTAATCGTTGATCCACGGGCTCGGCTGGTGGGTTTGTTTGAATCCTCTTATCTTATTTGCGGTATATACATACTGCCATCCGTCTCCCATCTTTCCTGTCTGGGGAGTCCAGAAGTTCATCCCCCAGGGACGGGCAATGGCGGGATAAGTGTTTCCTGTCGATAGTTCAAAGCTCGATTGAGTTCCCATCAACGGCATTGCATACTCTACCGGATCAAAGGCGTCGTTACCGGGAGCTGCCATAGCCGGCTTTCCAATCCAGGCCGTCATCGCGACCAAAGCAATAGCCAATACATTTTTCTTATTCATGTTTTCTTATTTTGGGTTGAATTTATATGTTTAAATGAAGCCAAATCATCAAATTCATTAATCACACAAAGATAAAGATAATCCGGAAGAGAAAGAATACAAATATCTTTAATTCACATACAAAATCACATAAAGGGGCTCTTTACATAATAATCCGGGAAGTGAGTGCCTTTGCGAGAAACAATGTTTCCGGGGAGATAACCCACTGTCGACCTCCCGGAAACATTGTAAATTCCACTTCGTCGGTGGGTCAGGTCCTCAGAAACATTGTAAATTCCATTTCGTCGGTGGGTCAAGTCCCCGGAAACATTGTAAATTCCATTTCGACGGTGGGTCAGGTCCCCGGAAACATTGTTTCCGGCATTTCAACCATTTATTTACCGGGCAGAGTAACCGGAGTTTTGAGTCAGGCGGGGATTACGCTGCATTTCATTTACCGAGATCGGCCATAGCAAGTCGGTTTCCTTAAACGTAGCACCGGAAGCATTTTGGGCTCCTATCAAGTCTACATAATTTACCCGGCCGGCTTCTGTTTTGGAGATCACCGGGAATTTGCCCGTACGTACGCAATCATCCCAAATCTTGTATTCCAGCGGGAACTCACGCAAACGTTCGGTCCAGCAGGCTTCGATAAATGCCTGTTTCGACAGCTTCTGCAAATCGGCGGCAATCTGGTCAGCTGTTTTACCTTCCGTATTGGCACGGGCCTGCACCTGTGCCAGATACCCGGCAGCTTCGGCCGTGACTCCCTGGCTTTGGGCAATAGACTCCGCTCCGTCCAGCAAGGCTTCGGCGTAGCGGAAGATATTCCAGTCTTTTGTGCCTTTACCTGTACTCAGCAAAGCGTCTTCATCATAATAATACCAGCATCCGGCATTCTTGGAAGACCAGGTCGCTCCCGTGTTCGGGTTAGTATATTCCCAATGGATGAACTGGTTCGGCTGAACACGCAAGTCGTTCTTGTCATACACATTCAGAAATTCATCAACAGGGCCGTAGACGCGTTCGAAAATTGAATAGGTACCGAATACAGACACGGCACTTGAATTAAAGGCATATGTAGGGAACCAGTCGCTTGTATTCACTGCATTGTCGTATTCCTGGGCATAAATCACTTCGTCGAGATCATCGGTCGAACGCAGCTTGTTGAAAGCACTGTTCATCTTGAGGTCGTCATTCTGAACCAGCTTATGGGGCGAATCGATCACTATTTTTGCGTACTGGACGGCATCGGCATATTTACCCTGCTGCATATACACGGAAGTCAGCATCATAGCGGCGGCATAGCGGGTGATCCGGTGAGAGTTGTCGGCAAATTTTGCAGCCGGCAACACATCGGTCGCCTCTTTCAGGTCGGCTTCGATCTGGGCGTAAATGGTTTCGGGCGCCGTACGTTCAAGTTCCATATTCTCTGCAATAACATAAGGTTCCGTATAGAAAGGAACTGCTCCGAATGTTTTCACCAGATAGAAATAATTGAATGCACGGAAGAACTTGGCCTCTCCGATCAAGCGGGTCGATACCGCCTCTTCCATCTTTATATCCGGAATACTTTTAATGGCTGCGTTCGACACGTTGATCGCTTTGTAACAGGCATCCCAGATTCCGTCCATCGTTCCTGAGATCTGCATGGTGTATTGCTGGCGGTTCAATTCGCGGGAATACTTACAAACGATCTCCTGCCCTTCATAGCTGTTCAGGAAATAACCTGTGAGCAGTCCGGTAATGGAGGCAAAACTTCCGACATAAGCACTCGGCGCCGATGCTATCTGCCGGATAGCACCTGTACGGTACAAATAGTTGACGTTGGCCAATGCCTGCGCTTCCGTTGTATAATAACCGACAGTAGTCAGCTGGCTTTTAGGCTTTTCATCCAGAAAATCACTACATGCCGTAAAGCTGAACAGTCCGGCACATAAAATCGCGGTCGTCAATATCTTTTTCATATTTTAATCGTCTTAATTAGTTAAATGAATCAGAAAGTCACATTAACACCAAAAGTAAACGTACGTGCTCTCGGATAAGAGAAGAAAGTCATGTTCTGGCCGAACTTGCCGGCTCCCTTGTCCGTCGAACTGGTCTCGGAAGTCGATTCGGGATCGTAACCCAGGAAATCCTTAGAGACAATCTGGAACAGGTTATTACCACTAGCATACAGGCGCAAACCGGACAAACCGAGTTTCTTGACGGCATTCTTTTCAAATGTATATCCTATCTGCAACATGTTGCAACGCAGATAAGAACCGTTGGCAACCCATTGAGAGTCGGTTGTCGTATCCTGGCCGGCATGTTTTTCTCCGTTATGGTCGCCGCTTTGCAGATAGATCATCTGCTGCATGGTTCCCGGATTTGTTCCGTCATAGGCATCATACAGGATATTCTTCAAGCCGTTGGTTATACCGAAACGGTCATACGTTGAATGGAAGAAACGCTGCAAGGTTTCAACGCCCCATACAAACTGCAAATCCAGTGTAAGATCAAAGTTCTTATAAGAGAAGTTATTGATCCAGCTACCCGTCCAATCCGGTAATCCTTTACCGATGATCTCTTTTTCGGAAGAGCGTTTTGCACGGCCTATCTGATTCTTTTCGCAATTGCCGGCTTCAAAGTCTTCTATCGTATAAACGCCGTAACGTTGCAGGCCATAGAAGCTACCCATACTTTCTCCGACACGCAGGATACTGCCGCCGTTTACCCAATCGTACAGATACACATCGGCATCGGTATCACCCAGAGCAAGGATCTTATTTTTGTTATAGTTCAGGTTTACTACTGAGTTCCAGTTGAATTCTTTACTACGTACCGGAGTTGCATTCACCATCAAATCCATACCCTGGTTTCTTACTGCTCCGATATTTTTAAAGATCGTGCTGAATCCTGTCGAGTGAGGAACCGGGCAGTCCAAAAGCAAGTCGGTCGTTTTCTTGTTATAATAAGCGATATCCAAGTTCAAACGGTTCTGGAAGAAGCCAATATCGAAACCGATATCAAACTGCCCCGTCTTTTCCCATTTCAGATCCGGGTTCGACATGGTCTTGATATAAGACCAGGGAGCACGTTTACCGTCGATCAGATGCGTTCCGGCATCCGTCTTGCCCAACGAATTGTACGGACCAATTTCAGAGTTACCGGTCAAACCATAACTGGTGTGCAGTTTCAGGTTGCTTATCACTTCACTGTCAGACAGGAAATCTTCCTGAGAGATATTCCATGCCAGACCAGCAGAGGGGAAAAAGGCATATTTATTGTTATCACCGAATTTGGAAGAACCATCGACACGGCCGGTAACGGTTGCCGAGTAACGATCTTTATAGGTATAAGCCAAACGCAGGAAATAAGAGTTCATAGCCCAACGTTCCCAACTTGATTCCGGACTGCCCGGATTGGTTCCGACAGCCATGTTGTTGTCTTCGTAGAAGTCGTCAGCAAAACCTTCCGTACGGGATTTGTTCCAACGCTGTGTGCGTTCCTGCCAGGATAAACCGGCCATGGCGTTTATGCGGTGATCGCCGAATACTTTACTGTAAGTCAGATAAGTTTCTTCCTGCCAGTAGAGTGAGTTCCAGTTCTGGTATTCAGCCCAACCGTTAGGCATGGAGATATTATTCAGGGAGATGGAAGAATATCCCCTGTAGGTTGCATTATGGCTGTCGATACCGAACTGGGTCTTCAGGTCCAGGCCGTCCATCAGATGGAAAGTCAGCGCAGCATTACCGAATATCTGCGTATTATACCGCATACGTTTCTGCAGGTCCAGGATCATAGCCGGATTGGACATGCCCTCCAGACCAAAATAATTGCTTTCGCTCAAAGAGGTGGTGCTTGTCGTATAATCACCGTTGGCATCATAGACCGGCAGCCAGGGAACCATCTCGATCATGGTACGGCGGGCATCCTGTCCGCCGCCGTCTTCCGGAGTATAGCGTCCCCATGTATGGTTAACCAACAGGTTAATGGCCGTAGACAACCAGGGAGTCGGGTTGGCATCGTAAGCGATCTTGGCATTCAGACGTTTGTTATACGTATTATTAACAATACCCTGCTGGTCGGTATAATTCAGGAAAGCACCCATGGAAGAGTTCTTGCCGGCCTGCTGTATGTTTATCTGATGGTTGTGTGAAACAGCCGTACGGGTAGCCTCATCCTGCCAGTCGGTATCATACAAAGGATTACCGTTTTCATCGAAATAGTTACGGTCATGGAACCAATAGGAACGGTCCAACGACCAGTCTTTCCCCATATAGGTATTCTCATTCTCCAACCCTTTCATGAAAGTGTCTACCCATTCCTGCGAATTCAGCAAGTCCATCTTACGGGCAATATGACTGACGCTGACCGACCCCTGATAGCTGACAGAGGTTCCTTCGCCGTCTTTCTTTCCCCGTTTGGTTGTGACCATAATGACACCGTTGGCACCACGCGCACCGTAGATGGCGGCGGCAGAAGCGTCTTTCAACACTTCCATGGATTCGATATCATTCGGGTTAACCAATCCGAAGTCTTCCATCACGACACCATCCACTACGTATAATGGTTCGGAAGAAGAGTTGATAGTAGCCATACCGCGGATAATGACACGGTTCGCATAGGCTCCCGGCTGGCTGGAATTCGAGAAGATATTGACACCGGAGACTTTACCGCGCAGGTTATCCAACGCGCTGAAGTTCTGATTCTTTGTCAGTTCCTCTCCTTTGGCAACTCCGATAGATCCTGTTACATCCGATTTACGCATTGTTCCGTAGCCGACAACAACGACTTCATCCAGCGCCTGTGTATCTTCTGTCAGTACAGCACTGACAGTCGACTGGCCGTTTACCGGGACTTCGCGGGTCAGATAACCGATATAAGAGATCACCAATACCGCTTTATCCGGAATCTCCAGGGAGAATTTACCATCGACATCCGTGATCGTACCGTTGGTTGTTCCTTTCACTACCACATTGGCACCGATGACAGGCTCTCCGGACGAATCGGTTACCGAACCGATTACTTTCTTACCTTGCTGCTTGATAGAAAGCAAGCTGTTCTTCGTCAGTACGATATAATCATTCTCAAAAGCGAACTTCACTTCCGAGTCTGCAAAAGCGTCATTCAGGTATTGGGCAACGGATTTACTTCCGGCTTTTACAGGAATGGTTTTATTTACATCTACTTCATTTTTACTATAGACAAACAGATAATCTGTCTGCTGTTCAATCTGATCTATAAAATTAGCGATAGTCATATTCTTTCCGCTCATATTCACTTTCACGTTTTGCGAACTGGTCTTTGAAGCAAAGGAAGAGAATACACAAAGGGAAAGCAGAATGGCTGAAATTCTCATAACATTTAGAATTTTCGGTTCTTTTTTCATAACTTTGTTTCCATTATTTGTTAATACTTAATTACTTTGATTACGTGTTAGCATGCGGCCGAATGGATGCGGGAACGTCTTTCGGCCGTTTTTTTATTCTTTATATTTCCATAGGCAAATGATGATTTAAAGGTTGAACATATTTTATTCTCTCAGTCTTTATCGTATTACAATATTATTGTTTTCTTCATCTTTAATATAAGTAAAATAATAGACTTTCCGCAGTGTGCGGAGTGCACTTTCCACCCCATCCCTCTGCCGGAATTTTCCACTAAACTTATATTTCATAAGCTTGCTATTATTGACCGTTATCACGATATCATAATATAATTCAAACTTCTTTATTATGTCTTCAAACGGGACGTCATCAAAGGCATAAATACCTTCTTTCCACAGCAAAAAATCGGTATTGCCCATAGGGCGTTTCACTAATTTATTATCTTTTAATTCCACACATTCATTTGGATTCATAAACAACGCCTTTTCCTCGTTCATACGCTCATATACTTTCACCGAACCTTCCAACAATGCCGTATTAAATTCTTCCCGGCCTTTATAGGCAAATACATTAAACTTCGTTCCCAGGACTTTTATATCCAGTTTCTCCGTTGACACCACAAAAGGTTTATGTTCATTATGTTCAACATCGAAAAAGGCTTCCCCGTCCAGTTCCACTTTACGTTCTTCATGGGCAAAATGATTCGGATAGCGGAGTGTGGAACGGGCGTTCAACCAGACAGTCGTTCCGTCGTGCAGTTTCACCATCGCCCGTTGTCCGGACGGGGTTGTAAATTCCTCGTAAGTGACCATTTCTTCAGCCGGTTCCCGGTCATTCATGACCATCCAGGTCGAGAGAATTGTTATACAAATGGCAGCGGCATAACCGGCAGCATGTTTAAGGATATGTATCGGATAACGCTTTTTCCTGCAATGGGTATGTTTGAAAGCGGCTAATTTATCCACAGCCTCAAATTCGTCATTTTCATTTGGTAACCAGGAAGATAAAGCATACAGGTTCTGTACAGAAGAAAAGTCTTTCCTCAACTTCTCATCTGTCTGGATCATCGAGAATAACAACTTTCTTTCGGCTGCCGTTATTTCTCCTTCAAAGTATTTTGTTATTAAAATGTGCATTTTCCGGCTTTTATACAAGGAGAGCGTTTCAAAAGCGGTTTCCTCCTAAAGCCGTCGGGCAAATAAATATTATTTAACATCTAAAAGAAAGAGTAGCAGAGGCAAATAATCCTTCAACTCTACACGGAGTTTCCTCAGGGCAATGGTCATCTGGTTTTCCACCGTACTTACGGTTAAGTTAAGCTCATTGGCTATCTCACGGTTTTTCTTTCCTTCGATACGGCTTTTGAGAAATACCTGCCGACAGCGTTCCGGAAGTTTATTGATTGCCGTCATCAGAATTTGTTCTATTTCTTCATCGGAAGTAAAAGAGTAATTCAATAATTCAAGGGCGGTTAACTTCGCACTAAGTTCCTGTTTATATTCATCTGCTATTACCTTGTGCCTGAGGTAATCCAGGGATTTATTTTTAACCAGAGCGAAAAGATAGGAGACTAAACTGATCTGTATATCCAATACTTCCCTCTTTTCCCACAACAGGAGAAAAACATCCTGTACTATATTCTCCGCATCTTCGTCAAACAATACATATTCTTTAGCAAAACGGAACATACGAGAATAATATAGGACATAGATTTTGTCAAAATTATTCCGTACATCTTTCAGCAAAATATCTGTATTTTCCACTTGCATTTTTATATCAGGAGTTACTATTCTTTACAGAATACAATAGACATGAATGTTATAATCACAGCAAAGATATAAAAGATACTTTCACTGCAATAAAGTTCAGGTAAGAAATATTTATTTACCAAACGTATCAAAGGGAATAATAAAAAAATGCCACTTATGAAAATCCTTTATTACAGAAGGAAGTTTCATAAGTGGCATCGCTTTATCTTACAGATAGATTACCAGGAAAGTTTTATAAACTTATTCTCCCAGGGGACAAAGTCTGTTGTTGCATTTCCGGCAATCGGGTCTCCCACTACATCACAAACAGTGACTTTCGTAAAGTTGACCTTATCGGAAGTAACGGCAAATTTAGCCGGTTTTCCTGCAATCTCGCGCAACTGAAGCATCACGGCATTCTCTCCTTCAACAGGTTTCATATTCACCAGCAACAGGTTGTCGGATGAGATATTGAACACGGAAGCAGGAGATACGACTTTGCTTCCCTTCGCTCCCGCCGGCAATACGCGGGTCAGGAACGGGATGCGGTTCTCCCAGGCAAAACGGGTGGCATAACCAATCGAGTTGTCTTTGCTTGAATTGATAAAGTAACTCCATTGCAGTTCACCCATCTGGTCGGCATTGAAATTGGTTACCCAATAGTTGTTCATCGGCCAGGAATACATATTGGTGGACTGAGGAACGGCACCGGCTTTATAGCGTCCGGTGTTGATTGCCCCGAACTGCATCAACGGTATTTCAGGACTGCCCATCACGACCTGCGATTCGCTGTTACGCGCCGTAGCAAAGTTCTGGACGGTGTACCAGTCGTTCGATGAACCGGGAATCTGGTCTACACCCGCTTCGATCGTTCCGCCGGGAACATCCAGGAATATCTTTCCCTGATTCACCTCAAACGGGAACGAGATATAGACAGCTTCGGGATCGGTAATGGCTTTTTTACGCAGACGGTAAACAATATCGATCTTCTTTGTCACATTGAATACACGGAACTCGACCATCAGGTTGTTCGGTTCACGACCGGCAACGGTCTCGCCACGGAAACGATACGTATCCCAGATCTCTCCCTTTTCGTAACGCTCGAAACGGATCCGTTCGGGACGGCGGCGAAGGAATTGCGGTGCGCGGTACTGTTCCATCGGATGACGGCTGTCGATGATCTCGTAGATAAATTCTCCCAGCTCCCACTCGGCATTCGGGGTAGTCAGCTCCTTGTTCAGTTCCTTGTCGAACAGTTTACTGATGGTTCCCTTGCGAGTATTGAAGTCGATGGCATACCAGGGATTCTCGACATGAGCATTCTCCAATTTATCTGCCAATTGCACGGCAGGACGAGGCTCGTCTTTTACCTTTATATAATATTGGGCATACCCAAAGGCAGGTACGTCTTTCACGTAAAGCGACCAGTAAGTACCGTCCGAACGGCTTTCCGCCGGTTGCGCAGGAATGATATTCCCGAAAGCATCCACTATTTCAAAGGCTTTTTCGCGAGGTAATATCTGGTGATCGATATACACTTTGGCTATACCGCTATATGTCCAGTTCAACGTATTGAAGACAGCCACCGAGGGATATTCGGCTTTCGGAACAAACGACTGCAACAATCCCATCGTCACTTCTCCCAGCAAACCGGAATGACGGTAAGCCTCCCAGGCATACGATTGTTTCAGGGAACGCTGCTCCCAGGTTTCCTTGCAATAAGCATTACGGACGCTTTCGCTGTAACCGAATGTATGTTCATCATAAAACAGCAGGGCCTTGTTGATGTCGTCTATCTGGTTACCGATCTGGGCAGGAAGTTTGGCTCCCAGCATACCGGCAAAAGACAGACCTGCCTGGTTGGCGATAATGTCCGAATGAGTGATACGGGAAATAGCCGCTTCACGGGCACCGGAAGCAAAACCGTCTGTCCACCAGTCAGGCCATGCGCCACGGATAGTCTGTATCTTATCGGCATAGTTCGTCTCTACATCTTTGATAAACTCGCTGGCAACTGCCGTGCGGAGTTTGGGCCATTCGTATTTCTCATTCCATTTCATCAGCATCTCGCAACTCTTGGTCGAAGGGGGCGAATTATCGGTAAAATAACCGGAGTGCTGGGCGGCAACGATATCGTACGGATAGTTCTTGGCTTCCATTTCACCCAGATAATTCAAGACGCGTTCTTCGAACTGCTCGAAGTTATCGGTGTGGATACCGAAGAAGTTTCCCTGGTTGTAATGTTCGGCACGATAAGTCAGTACCTTTTTCCCGGAAGGAGACTGCCACCAGAATACGGTCGGTATGTCGAAACAGATCAAGGCACGATGGCCGTGTGTTCCCATATTTACATATTTCACACCTGCATCGGCAAAAAATTCAGTGAAGCACCAACCGATACCGTTCACATCGTTCTGCATAGCGACTTCCGCTTTCATTCCAGCTTCACGGAAAGCCTTCAACGGGTAGAGGGAAGCGGCCAATGTCTGTTCGTCGGGCAATTCGTCAAAGTTCAGATACATGGCAGCCAGTTCGATGCGTCCTTCGGCTACCCGCTTTTTCAGACGAGCGATCTGTTCGGCAGGGCGACATTTCAGGTATTCACTAACGGCCCAGGCGATTTCGCAGGTCCAGCGGAACTTGGCAAAGTCGGGGTAATTATCGGTGGCGTCGCAATAGTCGAGCGCATAGTCGATGTAGCGGAGATGTTCTGCCAGGATTTCAGTTTGCGAACGGGTGTAACCGATATCGGTATGCGTATGCTGCACCATATTCATCTGCCAGTGACGGACAGGTTTTACTTCCACCCGGGTAGATTCTTGTTCCTTACCGACAGTTACTGTCAAAGGCAACTGCACGGTAGACTGTATCTGCGGTATCTCAAAAAAGAAGGGATTCGGCCCGTCATTCAATTTCACTTTCCGGGACTGATCGCCCAGGGTAATCGTTGCATTGGCGGAGGCCCCTTCGTGTTTTACCGTAACCCGTACTTTCTGTACCGGGCCTTTTGCTGTTTTATACAAAGCGGGCAAGAGATGTGTCTCGATCCCCGGCGGAGCGGTCGAAGCGCTCCAGGCAAAAGATGACATAGCAAACAATGCCAGCCCTGTCAGGAATAAGGTTTTAAGCGTTTTCATAAGCATCTATCATTTATCGATTCTAAAAGAGATTATACAAATATAAAAGATGCAAAGCAGGAGGATGGACAATCCGGCAACCTGTCCGAAACCGTCGGCTACAATTCCCATCAACGGCGTTATCAAGGCACCACCGGATACTCCCATGATCATCAGGGCGGATATTTCATTTGCCCGTTCCGGCTTGTGCTGAAGGGCGTATGAGAAGATGATCGAAAAGACATTCGCACACGCCAACCCTACGATAACGATCATAACAAACATGCTCCACATATCCGGAACCAGCAACAACAAGACAAATGCCGCTATCGCAACAAACATACTATATTTCAGGAAGCGGGCACCGGAGAGCTTCGCCAGCAGGAAAGCTCCGGCAAACGAACCGATCGTACGGGCGGCAAAATAAAGGCTGGTACCCAGTCCGGCTTCGGAAACGGGCATACCTGTCCGTTCCATCAGCAACTTGGGGATAGTAGTGTTCAAGCCGACATCTATGCCGACAATAAAAAGGATTCCCAGGAACAGGGACACGATATATTTATCCTTGAACAGGGAGAAGGTGGTAGCAAAGGTAGCCCCGGCCTCTTCCAGCTTTTCCTTTCCCGGGATCGTGGAGATCAGCCAGATCGTAGAGATCAGTGTCGTTACTGCGTAAACAAGGAAGATCAATTTCCAGTCACCCCAGAAAGAGGCCGCCGCCCCGGCAATGATCGGGCCGAGGAAAGAGGAAATCGACTTGATAAATTGCCCCAGAGTCAGGACACTCGTAATACGGTCCGGACTAACCACATTGGCCACCATCGGATTCAGGGAAACCTGTAAAATAGTATTACCGATACCCAATAAGGCAAAGGCCAGCAGGATGCAGGCAAAGTCATAAAAGAACAGAGGCAGCAACATCGCCAGAGCTGTAACAGCCAACGCGATGACCACCGTGTTACGTCGTCCGAGCTTTCCCATCATAACTCCTGTCGGAATAGAAAACAGGGCGAACCAAAGGAAAACCATCATCGGAATCAGGTTTGCCAATGTATCAGACAATGAGAAGTCTACCTTTACATAGTTGGTTGCTATGCCGACAACATCTGCAAAGCCCATCACAAAGAAACCGAAGAGGATGGGATAAATGGCTTTCGAATTTTGTTTATTCATGGTATGTATTGTTTTTTCAATAATCATTGTATGTATCTACCGGCTGATTCCCCATATCCAGTTCCAGACGTCCTCCGGCTGCAATTGTTTCAAAAGGAATGCGGGTAGTTGGATAGACTTTACCATTCAGGCGATACTGCTGAACGTAATAGTTTTCTTTGCTGTTGTTCTTTGCTTCGATAACAAATTCTTTTCCTTTATAATATGTATTATTCAGCTGAATCGTTATTTTATCGAAGACAGGGCTGCCCAAAGCAAAAGAAGGTTGCAGGTCTGTCAGTCCTTTAACATCGAACAGTCCCAGGGAAGCGATCGCATACCAGGCACCCAACTGCCCCTGGTCTTCATCCTGCCCGTAACCGTAACCATGAATACCGTCCGTTCCATAAAACTCGTCCAGAATGGCACGTACCCATTTCTGGGTCAGCGAAGGACGTCCCGCCTCGTTGAACAGCCAGGAGATATGGAGGCAAGGTTGGTTGCCATGATTATACAAAGTTTGCAGACCGGCAAAGGCTCCGACCTCCGTGCCACCGCTGAAGATCAGCTCACGGGAAACAGTAAAGATACTGTCGAGACGCTGATTGAAGACATCGGCTCCGACTTTGCCGACCAAGCCTTCCGCATCATGCGGCACATAAAACGTGTACTGCCAGGCATTTCCTTCCTGGAAACCGCGCCACACCTGCATCGGGTTGAAGTTATCCATAAAACTTCCATCAGCCTTCTTCGGATGAACAAAATTAGTGGACGGATCATAGATACGTTCCCAGCCTTTCGACAGCCACATCAGTTTATCATAGTCATCAGTCTTACCCAATTTCTTTGCCCATTGAGCGACTGCCCAGGCACTGTAAGAATATTCTAATGTATGGGAAGCGGAGAACATAAAGGCCTCGTCGGGACCATCCCCCTTATCCAAATGGGGAACGTAACCGTACTCAAGGAATTTATCCGTATCGACCTTACCGGCTCCCAACGGACGGTTTTCACCATCCAGTTCATTCTTACGGGCAGCTTCATAAGCGAGGTCGACATCATAATTGCGGATACCGCATTGATAAGCACCGGCAAAAACAGCTCCCAACAAATTCGTACCTACACCTGAAACATACCGACTACAAGCTATACCGTCACCTAACCAACCGGCATCCTTATATACCAGCAGATGACTGCTGATATAATCGGCATAATATTCGGGAGCGATCAACGCCCAAACCTGTGCCAGATTCCATTGGCCACCCCAGATACCGTCTGTATTATAGAAATTATGAGCTGGCTTGCCATTTTCCAAAGGTATCTGCCCTACACTACCGTCGTTACGGGGATAGGCTCCGTTTACGTCGCTGGCAAGGCCGCGTCCCAGCAGGGCATGGTAAAGGCCGGTATAGAATTTCACCTTATCTTCTTTGACCGGTGTCTCTACCCGGATGCGTCCGAGGTAGTCTTCCCACTGCCGATGAGCCGCCTCTTTCGCCTCGTCAAAGGTAAGCGTGCGGGCTTCCGTATCACGGTTCAGACGGGCATTTTCCACAGAGGTATATGACAGGCCGACCTTGGCAGTAATGCTTTCTCCTTCCGCAGTCTTATAGGTAAGATATAATCCCGAACCGACTCCGGAAACCTGTTTTGCATCGGGCTGTACCTTTTCACCGATGAAGGTGCCGTATCCGGAAGGCTGTTTATCCAACTGGGCAGAAAAATACAACGGAACTGTTGCGCCCGGCTGGTATTTCTTTACATATTCCGGCAAGGTAATCACCCAACCTTCAACCGTCCCGTCATCGTTCAACGTGACAGAGGCATCCTTCACAGCACCGCTTTCACCCTGCCGGTTACCTATATCGAACAGGATACGACTTTCTTCGGAAGCAGGGAACGTATAACGCTGAAAAGCCACACGAGGAGTGGCTGTCAGTTCTGCCCGGATATGGTAGTCTTGCAGGTTCACAGAATAATAACCGGCAGTGGCAATCTCTTCCGAATGATCGAAACGGGAACGGTAACCGCTTCCGGTCGAATCATTCACGGCACCGGGGATAGTCTTCAACTCACCCACCGTCGGCATCAGGACGATACCACCCACCTGAAACTCGTGGAGACAGGGAAAACCTTCAATGGAAGTATCGCGATAATCATAGCCGGTTGCTTCCCAGCCGGAGTTATTCCCCAGATGGGCGTTTGTCGACGGAGCAGGCTTCGCCATACCGAAAGGCATCGCACCGGGGGTGAAATGGAACCAGCGGCAATGTGCCGTCCCGATACGTGGCTCCACATATTGAGACAGGTTCTCCGCAACCGCCTTCTCTTCTTTCACCGGCGAGCAGGAAACAGCCAGCAAGCCTGTCAGAAGGGTGAGAACCGGAGTTATTAAATAGTTTTTATTCATGGCGTATTTATTTTTATATTCTTATAAATGATTCAAGGCATATACGTAAGCTCCCAGAGCGACCGAGCGGCTGGCTCCCTGCTTACTTATCATGACACCGATACGTTTGCAAGGGTCGTAATCCACCTGGCGGTCCGAACCGGGAACAGGTATCTTCACCGCTTCCCCTCGGGCAAACCGGTTGAAGTCCGCTTCGTCATCCAGATTGAATGCTTTGCTTTGCAGACGGCTGAAACGGCTTCCGTCCATCATACCGGTCTCGCTGTTCATCTCTTCAAGCAAGGCAGGCATGAAATATTTGGCAGCACCGGTCAGTCCTCCGCCAATCACGACCAGACCGTCGATCAAAGTGATGGCCTGCGCTATAGCATCCCCGGCCATTTCCCCCAGTTCGGCAAAGGCGCGGCGGGCGGCATCCTGATTTCCGGGACGGGTGCCTTCGGCAATATCGAAAATATCTTTCGGAGTCAAAGCGGAAGTGTCACCGGAAAGCTCGCGATATACGTGCTGCACAGCTCGGATACTGACACTTTCCTCTACGATATATTGCTGATGTTTCTTGTTGCGGAAGCACCAGATATCGCCTCCGGCCGCATTGTCTCCCATCAGCAGGTCACCGTTTATCACGACTCCGGCACCAAAACCGGTACCGAGTGTTACGCCGAGCAGATTTTTATAACGTTTCATGCTTCCCGCCTTTTCCAGACGAAGATTTACCTCCGGCAATGCTCCGGTAAGCGCTTCGCCATAAGCAAAAAGGTCGCCGTCATTATTGATGAAGACAGGGATGCCGAACTTTTCTTCCAGATACGGCCCTAACGCTACGCCTCCGCGGAAAGAAGGAAAGTTCGGCAGGTTACCGATAATACCGGCCGGATAATCGGCTGGCCCGGGAAAAGCAAAACTGATGGCAACCGGGGCATCCGTCAGTTGTTCGCGAATCCGGGAAAAACCTGTGGCCAATTGCCCCAGGCACTGTTCCAGATCACAGGCACAAGAGGACAACGTTATAGGAGTCACTATCTCATTTCCCCCACGGATAGCCGAAAAGACCAGGTTGGTCCCTCCGGCATCAAGGGTCATTACTATGCGGTTATCGTTATACATTATATATATGTGTGTTTAATTGATATTCGATTGTTATCCTTTCGTCCGTACATAAGCCTTGATCGTTCCGCAGGTTTTTCCTTCTGAAATACCATACGGGCGGATCGTGTAATCACCGACTACGGCCGGTACGATAAATGTCTCGGCATAATGAACGATAAACGGTTCGAACGCATTTACCGGACTTTCCACGATCAGTTCATCTCCTTCTATCACATTAAAAACGTTGACTCCCCCACCTGTATTGTGCGGCACTGTGCCGGTAAACCAGTGGCGGCGGGTTTCGATAAACTCATTTTCATGCAGACCGGTACGTTCTTCTACCCAGCCTTCGCCTTCGGCACGCGGTTCGAAATGGTTGACCAACTGGTCGCGTACAAACTCCGTCTGCCGTTCCCATTGTATCACATGCAAACCATGGGTGATGTTGATAGGACGCGGTTTGCCGTCCAACCCCAGGCGTCCCCAGTCCCATAACTTAAATGTGAAAAGGCTCGGGGTAGCACTGATCTCCAGTACCATCGCATTTGAACCGGAGCAATGGATAGTGCCGTTCGGGATCAGATAATGATCATGTTTCTTGGCCGGCCATTTGTTTACGTACTTCTCCGTATCGAACGGTTTACCCGATACCTGGGCTTCATTCAATGCGTCGATCATCTCATCCGGGTTCACACCCGTTTTCAGACCGAGGTAAACGGTTGCATCCTCTCCGGCATCCAACAGATAATAGCTTTCGTCCTGTGTATAATAGATACCGAACGTATCACGGATATACTGGGTAGTCGGGTGTACCTGCAAACTGAGGTTACCCCCTCCCATCGTATCCAGGAAGTCGAAACGGATCGGGAAATCCTGTCCGAAGCGCGATTCGACCGGGCCTCCCAACAGGTTACGGGTTTGATAAAATACAAGATTATTAGAGGCCATCTCAAACAGTTCGCCTTCTACTTTCAGGTACAGGCTGTTCTCTTCGGGCACGCAGTCGAAACACCAACCGAAGTTTGCCTGCTCCTTATCGAGGTCGCAGACTTCCTTCATCCACTGACCTCCCCAGGGGGCCGGGTCGAAGAAAGGAACCACACGGAACGGTTTACGGGCAGTCTTTTCCAGTCCGGCACGCAGGGTTTCGCCGGTTATCATTTTAGGCATACCGGGGATATGAGTGTCCAGCCAGTAATCTGCTTTCGGTAACAGTTGTTTTTTCAGGGCGTCACAGACATTCCAGTCAATGAAATATCCGCGTTTGTAATGGAGCGAAGGTGCTTCCTCCCGGTTTCTTACTCCCAGGCCGTCGATCTTTCCCTGGCGGAAACGTTGTTGTATTTCCCAACGTGCCATATCGACATAGACCAATACATCAGCTTCGGGGACAACCTCTGCCGCAGCATGCCCGTAGACGATTACCAATCCGGTCGCAGCTTTTATCTTTTCCCGGCATTCTTTTACTTTGTCCGCATCCAGGAAGTCTGCATAGTAAAACGGGGCACGGCGTCCAAAAAGGCGATCGTCTGTCAGATAAGGACGCGTCATCTTCTCAATATCTTCTACGCCTTTAAAACATTGATCCGAATGAATCATCAAAGAAGGATGTAATGTTGCCAGGTGTTCGGCCAGTTCCTCCGGGTATACACCATGATAACATTCAATGACAACGACCTTTCGTGCCAACTCTTCCGGGACGTTGCATACGTCCTTCAACTTATCCAGAACAGACTCCCAACCTTTCCAAAGAGCCCCATCGACGGTTGTCGAGGGACTTTTATCGTAATTACTTTTTCTCATTTATATGATATTTTATTATTTATTCTCTTCCGACCATTGATTGAACATCTCGATAGCTTTCGCCAGTACCCCGGCCGAGCCTTTGAAATGACCAGAACCGCTGGGTACGCCACCTTTGCCGTACCATTCATAAAATCCCTGGTTCTTTATGACGCGATCGATCATCGGACGCACTTCTTCGTAGGCTTCCTTCACCATGCCGTTGGCAATAAGCTGCTGGATCATACGACCGCCGAACCAGGTCCAGTCTCCCCCATTCTGATAAATATAGGGTTTGGACATTCCACCACGGAAGAACCCTTCCGGATAAGTAGGATACAACGTAAGACCGATACTCGGCATACCGGACAGACGGACATTCTCCAACATCTGCGCATTGACAACGGCTATTTCTTCGGGAGACAACAGACCGGCTTCTATCGCGATGGCGGTTCCTCCGTGATAATGCACATCCAGTTCGTTAAAGCCTTCCGGTATCGGAGATTTCTCCAGGTAGATATGGGGAATAAACTTCTGACGCTGTTCATCCCAGAGATGTTTGCGGGTATTCGCTGCTATATGCTGGCGAAGTTCTTTCCAGCGGGTCTTATCCACATTATCCGCAGTCATCTCCTGCATAAAGTCGAGGGCGATGATAAACATGGCATTGTCGTAGACATCGATCGCGGGGTCCGACAATTCATTCATATCGCAGCCGAAATCGTCGTTGGGTTGCACGTCGCCCCAGTCTGCCGTCATGGCTCCGTAGAGAAGGCCATATTGTTCGCTATAACGTTCCTTCATCAGATAGTCGATCATTCCGACCATACGGTCGTAGACGGTGCGGCCGGCTACCACTTCATTCAGGATAGAGGTGTCGCCGGTCTTGCGGATATACTTTCCTACGATATGGATCAGGGAAGATTCCTGGTCGGTTTCGACTGTATTCTTGAAAGCGACATGGTCGGGCGCGGCATCGGAATAATAAGGATGATCGTCACCCCAGTTGAAGTCTGTTTTCAGGACATATCCGTCTATCATCTCGTCGTTTGGCTGTTGCAGGGCAAAAAACAGCAGGATCGCATTGCGCAGATCAGACGGGTTGCTTTCTTCGCAGGCCACTTCAATAAAGGTATTCATATCGCGCGCCCATATCTGGGAGTAACCGCTTCCGGCATTAAAACCGCTACGGATTACGGCACGGGCCATACTGTCGACGGTATGAAAACTTTGGTCGGCCAGGATATCCCCGGCTAACTGTTGAGTTGCTGTAGGCGTTGTACAGGATAGAAGTCCGCTACAAAACAAAGCAAAGAGTAAGTGTTTTTTCTTCATGAATCAGTTGTATTTATCCACGGCAAAGATAAAAAGGTTACTTCTGAATAAAACAAGCATTTGTTTCGATGTAGTTGGACTATCTTACGATTTGGAAGTCCGGGAATGCCGGTTCAATGGTGAAAGTGACCTTCCGGGTTTCCGGGAACCAACTTTAAACAGTGAAAAACGGTTTCTGAGACCTCGGAAAGCAACTTTCACCATTGAAAAGCCATTTCCGAGACTTCGGGAAGTCACTTTCACTATTGAAAAGCCATTTCTGAGGCCTCGGGAAGTCACTTTCACCATTTAAAAGCCACTTTTTAGGCCTAAGAAGTCCACTTTAAACAGTTAACCGGGATTTCTTAGGCCTAAAAGACTTTTTTTTCACTCTACAACCACTTCTTTCCCTTCGGTATTCGCCCGTACCAAATTATCGTACATGGCTTCGCAATAAACCGGGGGCAGATAGAAACGTCCCGGATAAACGGCACAGAGATTGATCTTTACCGTCACCTGGCGGCCGGAAGGCAGATAGTCGATGTAACTATACACCTTGTCGTCGCGAATATCCTGATAATTTATGCCTGTGGCCGTCTTGTCTGTCGCCCCGTCGTTCAGGAAGCGGGTGTTCAGGATTTCCCAGCCGGCAGGGAATATTTCCGTCAAGACCAGGTTGTTTATGCCACGGGCGGTAGGATTCTTGACCGTCACCACGGCTATGAAATTCGTTCCCTGCTGCATGTCAGCTATATTCACAGCCCGGCCGTTCTGGTCGGTGTAGCTGACGGCCAGCGACAGGCCGTTCGCATAGGCTTCTTCCTTGCCCTGTTCGGGAATACCTTCGGTAATGATGCGGGCGAACAAGGTCGATGTTCCGGTGTTCTTTAGTTCTACGGAAGCGGATGCCCCAGCTTTTTCCAGTAAGGTTTCCGTCCAAACGTTCTTGACGGAGCTGACTTTGTCATTCTTTCCGGCGCAGGAATAGGTGAAATCCATCGATCCGCCCACCTTGTATTTTGCCATGTATTCGGAGAGGGATACCAGGGCAAAGGCCGTGGATTGCGTACTCAGCCAATCGTCCGACGAAAGTTCTTTCGAGATGTCACGGGTGAGCAGGGCGGCTTCCTTACCGTCTCCGAGCAGGGTAAGCGTCATCAGGCGGATGGCCTGGTCGCGCAGGTCGCTGCCGAATGTAAGGTCGTAGTCCGAATAATCTGTTTTCAGTTCCGTAGTCTTTTCGATCAGGTTCTTTGCCACGTCGCTGCGGCCGATCAAGGCATAGGCGGAGGCAAGCAGCCAACGGCTCATCGGTTGCAACGATTTATTTTCTTTCAGGCGGTTCATGGCGCCTACTTCCGGCGTCTGTCCCAAAGCAAGAACATAGAGGCGATAGGCTTGCGTCATCTCTTCCGAACGGGAATAATAGGAGTTGACGGGCTTCCAGTCGCGTGCCACACGGCGGAGGTTATTCAGGACATTCCGTTTCATGCCGTCGGGCACCAGATATCCTTTCGTCTCGGCAGAAAGCAGGAAGTGGGTGGCATAGACCGTTCCCCAGGCATTGCTGCTGGTTCCGCCGGGCCAGTAAGAGAATGCACCGTCTACCGTCTGGTAAGAACGCAAGCGACGGATGACTTCCTTAACGGCGTTTCCGGTCGTTGTCTGCTGCGCCTTCGACAAAGCGGCAAATTCACCGACATACAATTGCGGGAAACCTTTGGAGGTGATCTGTTCGACGCATCCGTGGGGATAACCGATCAGGTATGACAGGCGGGAAGACAGGTTCAAAGGCGGCACGTCGGATACTTCGAGTGTCAACGAATTGGTACCTTTCATTCCCGGCATCTGAACCGTTTCTTTCCAGGACTTGCCGGCTTCCAGGGTGACAGGCAATACCTTCACCTGCGGACGGGAGACTGAACGTATCTCGATATCCGTCGTGTAAACCGACTTATCGCCTTTGCCCGATGCAGTGATCGTTACGCGTCCGGCTCCCGGCTGATCTTTCACTTTGATACGGAACGAGGCTAGCTTGTCGCTCTTCTCCGTAAAGTTCAATTGTTGGGTGGCCGGTCCCACGACTTCCATATTATCGGAACAACTGATCGAGACATTGACATTTCCGACACCGTTCTCGGTTGCAAATACGGTGGCGGGGACAACCATCTCTTCGCCGACACCGATCACACGGGGCAACGTTCCGAGCAACATCACAGGCTTGCGCACGAAAACGCTCTTGTCGGCATTTCCGTAGGCTTCACCGTTGCCGGCTACGACCATGACCTTCACCCGACCGTTATAGTTCGGCATCCGGTAGGAATGACGCTGCTTCTCCCCTTTCTTCAGCAGGAACGGGCCGTCGAACATGACAACCGGCTTGAAACGGTTCACAATGGCTTTCGGCCCCTTGTTAAGGGCATCGTCGCCACCGATGCTGAACAATTGTTCGATACGTCCGCCGTAAGCGCCGACGACGAAATTATACATATCCCAAGTGCTTACACCCAAGGCTTCGCGGGCATTGAACGCCTTCCAGGGTTCAGGGGTGCGGAAACGGGTCAGGTCGAGCAGGCCTTCGTCCACTATGGCTAAGGTATAGGCCATTTCGCGGCCGTCCTTTTCGGAAACGGTTACCTCATAGTTGGCTTCCGGCTTGATCTCGTCCGGTATGCTGATCTGGGGATATAAATGACTTTCCGGAGAGGTCACCGTGAACGGGACAACGCCGTACATACGGATCGGCAAATCGTTTTTCGTGATTCCGTGAGGCTGCAACAACGTTACATAAACGTAGGCATTCGGCTGCATCTCTTTGGTCACGTCCAGTTTGATTACGGTCTGTTGGTCGTCACAGGTATGCTCGGTGACGGACAGTACCTTCGTGCCGTTTTCTATGCTGACAACGGCACGGCTTCCTTTGGCTGAAGGGATGGTGATAACCAGTTTCTCGCCCGGCTGGTAATTATCCTTATCCGTCTTGAAGGTCAGCATGCTGGCCGATTCACTGCCGTCGGCATTCCTCCGTCCCTCGTTATAAGGCCAGTCAAAATAACTCATGACACCGGTCGAATGCTTGCTTTCCTTATCCTTCACGGAAATAAAGTAAGTGCCCCACTCTTCATTGCCGAACGATAAGCTAAAGGTCCCGCGCCCGTTCTCCCCGGTACGGACTGTCATATTTTTGACGGGTTTATTGTAGGAGTCGGAGACATAGTTTGCCAGGCTACTGTTGTCGGAACTCCACCACCAGTACCAATACACTTTATAGACCTGCAACTCCAGTTCCGTATTGGCCTGCGGGTTGCCCAGGTAATCGGCCGAAGCGACTTCGTAGGTGTAATTACTTCCTGTATTGAATTGTTCGCGTGTCTGCTGCGGCGACTTGATACCGGCATAGCGCTTATAAGGCGAATACAACATCCGGTTGGCATCGATACTGAAATCGCCCGACTCTTCGTACACACGGGTAACGAAGTTTGCCATCAGCATACCCGGGGCCGTCGAACCGATCTCAAACTTCGCCTGCACAAGGGCGTCTCCCTTCTCGTCGGTCGTTCCGGAAATCAGTTTGCTCTCTTCGCTGTTAAACACTTTCGAAGGATCATCGAAATAGAAATCCTTAAATCCGCTGAAAGTGGTCGGTGTAGAGATAAAGGTTCCCTGAATATCGTATTTAAGGTTCCTTGCCGTTGCTCCCTGCAACCATTCCGTATGCAGACGTGCGTTCAGCGGTTCGCCGCGCAATAATGTCTTTTCGGGCATGGACAGGTCGATCTTCAGACGGTTCGGCTTGATGGATTCCACACGCAGGCGTTTGGTGAAGCTGACGCCTCCCACGTTTACAGTCACATTCCAGGCGCCTGTCGGTGCATCCGGTTCCGTCGGCATGGCAAACGAATACACACCCAGTTCTCCCCGGGTCTGTGTCTTACGCAGATATAATTGTCCCAACGGGTTATACAGTTCCATTACCACCGGATGGTTGGCGGGAAGTTTTTTGGCACGGTCGTTCAGCATAAAACTCAGGAACAAGGTATCGCCCAGACGCCAGACGCCCCGGTCACCATAGATAAATCCTTTAATGCCTTTCTGTACGACCTCGCCGGAGACATCGAAAGAGCTTAACGACAATGCGGATCCGCCATCCACACGCAGATACGAGCGTTCATTTCCCAAAGAAGCGATCAGATAGAAAGGCTTGCCCGAAGTTATCTTCAGACGGGTCTGTCCCTGGCTGTCCGTAATACCCGATGCCAGCTGCTGGTTCTGGTAGTTGTAAGCTGCGACATTGACACCATTCTCCGGATGAGTCGTCATCAGGTTATGCACCAGGACTGTCATTTCATTATCCTCACCTGCCATTGCTATCAGGCCGAGGTTGGTTGCCAGCACATTCTTGCCTTCTACCTTGTTATAATAGTAACTATTCGAACAGGGGTCATTCCGTTCGCTGTAATTATAATCACTCCAGTCGAAATCACCATTATAATAATAGTATCCGCCATTATCGAAACGCGAACTTTCCTCTTTGAATTTGATTTCATCTTCAGCAAGCAATTGTTCGCGGGAGACTTTCACGGAATCATCGCAAGGATAGGCCGACAGATCTTTATTGAAAGAAAGTTCGACACGGTAAATGGCACCGGGTTCAGGTTCCATCATTTGCTTCATATCGATAGCATAGGTGTTCCATTGGGTAAGATCGCTGCCGTCTTCATCCAGGAAGATCGTCTTACGTGCAACCAGGCGGCCCACACGCATCAGGTCCGAAGTCCCGTCCAGATTATTCACTTGGAGGAACTGGCCGATATTCTGTTCCAATATCTTTATCACACGTACCACAACGCCACGAAGATAAACGGCCTGGAAAGGCACAAGCAATTGAGTGGATTGCGGTATAATAACTCCCTGCCCGACAAACCTGACATCCGGCAGAAGGCTGCTGATCTCGACCTGGCGGGTAATATCTTCTTTCAGAGTAAGGCCGTTCTTACTGCGTATCTGATGGTTCAGATGTACATTCATAACTCCCGTACGTTGAGCATCGGGATATAAACACAGACGGTTCCCCTCCACATTCACCGTCTCGGAGGTATTCCCGGCGATAAAGGCCAATCCCTGCATATCCTGCGAAGAATCCAGCTCTTTAGAGAACGTCACTTCCACATACCGTTCCGGTTCCGTCACATAAGTCACGTCATAAACCTCAAAATCGTTCATATCCGGGATACTTACGGATAGCAGCTTATCTTCGGCAACGCCCAGTTTATTCGGGGCAACGGAAAGGGTAAGCGTACGGCTTCCGTCGGTTCCGGCCTGTACATTCTGCAAGGTAACCTGATGTTTTTTACCGTCGGGGCTGTGTTGCCATACAGCATCCACCTTTTCTGAGAAGCGGACCAACGATTCAACTGTTTCCGGTATCTCCTTATCGGGGGTCAGCAAAGTACACAGTACATCATAACCATTCTCGTTCTTCTTGTTGATCTCCATCGATTCCAGATTGGCACGCAACGCCATAGGGAAAGTAGAAAAGCCGAAGGTAAACTGTTTGTCCTTGCCTGTCACGTCAAACCATTCGGAAAGGTCGGCCGTCAGCTTGTAGGAGGTATTCCGGTCAAACTCTTTTGCAGGTTTGAAAACGATAGTCCGGTTATTCTCAAAAGAGAACTCTCCGGCTATATCCGGTTTGATGCGGACCAGCTTCGACAACCGGTCGCTCTGTAATTTATCCTGTGGTATATCCTGATTGAATATCAGATACACCGGTGTATACCTGGATATTTTACCCGAGGTAAACGCTTCCACATGCGGGTTAAAAGGCAACTCTCCCGTCTCGCCTTCGCTACTCTTTGAAGTACAACTGCCCAACAGGCACAACAAATAGCATAAACACATCAAATAAAGATACCTTGCCATATTTCTTCCAATTAACGGTTACTACTTATTCAAGATCAAAAACAAACATCAGCACATCTACTTATTTCACAAATATAAAGAATTATATTCTACGATAGAACGTATTCCACCTGATCTTTCATTTTTATCCTTATCTTTGTAATAACTATAACAATGGAAAGTATGGCAACTAAAACATTACATAGAGCAGAGATCATAGTAGATGAAAATATCGTGACAGTTTATATAGTATCAGCTTTAGGGCATTATGACGATAAATAAAACCTGGATAATATCTATTTTGCTGTTTATCCTGTTTCTTTGGGGAGGGATGTACCTGCTGGTTCCCCGTACCCTGTTCCCCGTATCTTACTCGACATTACTTTACTCTTCGGAGGGTAACCTGCTGGGGGCGAGGATTGCACCGGACGGGCAATGGCGGTTTCCGGCGACCGATTCTCTGCCGGATAAATTCATTACCTGCCTGACTACTTATGAAGACCGTTATTTCTTTTATCATCCAGGGATAGACGCGGCGGCCATTCTGCGTGCCGCCTATCTGAATGTCCGGTACCACCGCGTCATCAGCGGAGGAAGTACACTGACCATGCAGCTGGCACGCCTCGCCCGGGGAAACCGGGATCGTACCGTGTACGAAAAAAGTATCGAGATGTGCTGGGCGCTCTTCCTGGAAACGACCCATAGTAAAAAGGAAATACTCAACCTGTATGCTTCCCATGCCCCCTTCGGAGGGAACGTTGTCGGCATCGAGACAGCGGCCTGGCGTTACTTTGGACGCAGCGCTTCCGATCTCTCATGGGCGGAAAGTGCCACACTGGCCGTACTACCCAACTCTCCCGCCCTTATCCATCCGGGCAGGAACCGGAAACAACTGAAAACAAAACGCGACAAACTCCTGCACACGCTGAAAGAAAGAAATATCATCGGCAATACCGAATACGAACTATCCTGCATGGAACCTCTGCCGGAAGCCCCGGTACCCTTACCCAACGAAGCTCCTCATCTGCTGGAACGGCTGGCCGCCGGCACACCGGGAATACGTATCACCTCATCGGTACAGTATTCCTTGCAGAAACAAACCCAGGAACTCGTCAACCGTTATGCCCGGGAATACAGCAGTTCCAACCATATCCATAACCTGGCAGCCCTTATCGCCGACGTGGAAACCGGAGAAATCCTGGCCTATGCTGGAAATGCCACCTTCCAGGCCGACGAAAAACGGGGAAACCAGGTCGATATCATCACTTCCCCCCGTAGCACGGGGAGCATCCTGAAACCTTTCCTTTATGCCGGCATGCTGCACGACGGACAGATACTCCCTTCCACCCTCGTATCGGATGTACCTCTGAACATCAACGGTTTTATGCCGCAGAACTATAACAAGACATTTAACGGTGCCGTCCCTGCCCACCGGGCAATCGAACGTTCGCTGAACGTACCTCTGGTCCGCATGTTGTCGCAATATAATACCGGCCGTTTCATGACCTTACTGAAGACATTAGGCATGACCTCCCTCCGTTTCTCGGAAGAACATTACGGAGCGTCTCTGATTCTGGGAGGCGCAGAAGGTACTTTATGGGATATATCCGGAATGTATGCCTCCCTGTCCCGGGTTCTCACCCATTACCGTCCTTACAACGGACGATATAATCCGCAGGATATTCATCCGTTGACACCATTCCCCAACAAAGAAAAAGAACCCATACAATCAATCACAGACAAGCGACTTACCGATAAGCCATTATTATCAGCCGCCTCCATCTGGTTTACTTACAAAGCCATGTCCGCCCTCAACCGCCCGGAAGAAGAAGCCGACTGGCAACAATTCGAATCGATGAAGCAGATCGCCTGGAAGACCGGGACCAGTTACGGAGGACGCGATGCCTGGGCTATCGGGACTACTCCCCGCTATGTCGTCGGCGTATGGGTGGGAAATGCGTCTGGCGAAGGTCGCCCGGGCCTGACAGGAGTAGGAAATGCAGCCCCTGTCCTCTTCGACCTCTTCTCACTGTTACCCGGCAGCAGTTGGTTCGATATGCCTTACGACGAACTGGAACAGGCGGTGATCTGTCGTAACAGCGGACACAAAGCCTCCCGGATCTGTGACCAGACGGACACATTATATATCCCCCGTTCCGGCATCAACACCCCGGTATGTCCTTACCACAAACTCGTCCATCTATCGGCAGACGGACGTTTCCGTGTTAACAGTTCCTGCGAGTCTGTCGACCGGATGATCACCCGTCCCTGGTTCGTGCTCCCGCCTTCACAGGAATATTATTACCGTAACTACCATATCGACTACATTCCCCTCCCTCCCATCAAACCGGGATGCGAACAAGCACAAAGCCGGCAGATCGAACTGATCTACCCGGAACACAACGCCATCTTATACTTACCGAAAGGATTCTCCGGCAAACAGGAGAAGTTTATCTTCAAAGCCGCTCATGCCCGTCCCGACGCCACCATCTACTGGCATCTCGACGACACGTACCTTGGAGAAACCACCGACAACCACCAGATCGCCTGCACAGTGGAGTCCGGTAAACACATGCTCACTCTGATCGACAACTGGGGTAATCAGCGTAAGATACTTTTCGAGGTGAAATAGTTATTCTTTTCCAATGTCGAAAGGTTCAAAATAAATGATATAATAAACAAAGTCCTTTACCCCGTACTTGTCCGACCACTCTTTAGGATTAACTTTCGCAAAACGTAATCCACAATAATCAATACCGGTTACAGGTTTCCCTTCAAACATAAAATTTTGAACCAAGCCTGTTGTATAAGCAATTACCGGTATAGTATCCGCCGTAGTCAGAGGAGCTTCCGTATAGGTTTCCATAAGTATATGACTTTTACAGTTCTTCACATCATATTTACGAGTTGAATGTACAGCTTTACTTTTCAGAGAGATTTTGGCTGTATCACTATCAATAGACTGGGCAAAATAGGTCAGCCGGATCGTCGAATCCTTTTCCTGAAAACGAATCGGTTCATCATAGGACAACTGACCATCCCGACAATGTACCATCACCAAATTACACATCTTTCCTGAAAAATCACCTTTAATAAATACCTGATAATAACGAATATCCTGAAAATCCATCAATTCCCGTGTCATATCATCCTTACAAAGTTCATAAGAGACTTCCACCTTCGAGGATTGGGCAGACATAGAAAACGAGACCAGACAAAACAATAGAAAAGTAAATATCCTACACATAATAAATCTGTATTAAATGTTACTCAAACTTTGAACAAATGACTTAAAACCATAATTATGGACAGAACAATCCTCTATCTCTTTCTTTTTATTCAGTTTTTTCAATATATCCTGATATGCCCGGACCGATCGGGCATTGTTTTTATCTCCATCTGTAGATATCGTTTCAAGATTCTTCTTCCTCAAAATATCATTCAAATGAGACAAACAATTGTTCGTTTTACAGCAATGAACTTTATCGGTATAGAAAACCGGAAGAAGCCAGCACTCTATCGTTTCGATACAAATAGCAAAAATCACCCTGTCCAAAAAACGTTCTTTTATACCTTCCGGTAAACTCTTTATCAGGCGTTCAACGACATCTTTATATAAAATATCAGGGGTTTTCATTATACCTGCAACCTGTTTGGGCACATTATAAGGTGCTAATTCCGATCTATCTGTATCAATCTGAACAACCAAATAATCATTTTCCAAAAAGATCGATTCCAATTCTTCCTGATTCTCACAATACTTAAAAACCTCAACCCAACCACCATTAGTTCCACCATCAGCCTGTTTCTTTTCATCTTCAGTCAGTTTCGGTTGCATCTGATTAATATCAAGTTCCTCATTTCCTTTAAAGTATTTTGTAAGGATATGCTTAGTTATGCGGTATTCTGAAATACCTTCTGTTACTAGTGCTATGGTCATTTCAATATCAGTTTAAAAGTTATCCGGTAGTCCACCGATAGCTCCGCTCATCCAGAGTTCCGACAGTTTTTTCTTTCTTTCTGGTTTATATTCGACACGTTTAACCTTTGTATGTCCCTCATCGTTACGTCTGACAACAAACAACCGTTGATCATCATCCGACAAATCCAGCCCATCCAATATAAATGGATTATGAGTAGTCAAAATCACTTGTTTATTGTGCTTCACCGCCAACTTCTGCAAAGTTTCTATAACTTTGGTACACAATTTGGGATTAAAAGAAGACTCTATATTATCTATAGCAAAGAAAGAAGGCGTATCTTTTGATATAAACAATGTGAAATAGAATAATAAATACAGAAATCCTTCATTAGTACTCCGTTGATCGAAAAAAGACAATGTATCTGCTACATACCGATCTTTTACATGAACAGTATAATCTTTCGACAAATCTACTTCAGGAACTTCTATATGATCAAACCAATCTAACAAACAAAGATTATTACTTATCTCCCATAGCATAGACCGTTCTTCCGGAGTTCTCGATAAATCTTTCAAATATTTAAACAGACCTTCGCCTTTTCTACCTAAAGGAAGTAGTTGATAATCATCACGAAACGTTCGTAAAGCAGATTCTTCCGGACAATAAAAAACAAATGTCTTTAAACTCTCCCCTATTTTCACATCTCTACTTACGACTCCTTCTATCCACCGATTATCCTGAACAATTCCTTTTATTAGTCCTGATTTTTGCAAATGATCTTTAAGAGCATCAAAAAACTCCTCAGAGTTATCTAAAGACAGACGAATATTAATACTATTATTTTCCGGTAAATTGGGATCCTCTTCATTCGTAATAGAAAAACCGTTATGCGTTTGAGGATCAATCATTACTCTTACATTTTTTGTAAAGTCATCCGATTCAAAAGATATATATATATTTTTATCTTCTTTTTCTTCAAACGCCGATACCATAAACTGAGGTTCTGTTACTCTGATCCCTCTCAATCCCAGAAACTCGTTATCAAGTTTAT
>ERZ791830.369-NODE-369-length-49421-cov-4.012620_pt1 | contig 49421 bp, 36 predicted proteins | sample MGYA00509945_ERZ791830 | MGnify/ENA primary metagenome ERZ791830 (study PRJEB30046, sample SAMN00792021) | human gut metagenome | study: EMG produced TPA metagenomics assembly of the A metagenome-wide association study of gut microbiota in type 2...
CGAAGCGAGTTCAGATGCGACAGCGGAATCTTTCACCGAAGCAGTGAAGCCGGTGTAGCCTTGATCTTTTGCCTACTTTTCCATCAAGGGAAAAGTAGGTTCAATCATTTCTAAATACGAAACCCCGGAAAGACGAATCCCCCGGGGTTTGTTTTGTCTGCCTTCGCTTTTCACAAAGATAAGACAGAAGAACTTTATTCCATGCAACCCGCCCGGACAATTTATCTCCGGCCGCTACCAAAATGTTCCATGAAATTGTTTTTAACTACCCGTTGAAAGCATAAATGAAGATTTGCTTGTATCTTTGCAGCCGGTAAAACATTAAAATAATCCATATGTCAATCTCACGCTTTAATGCAGTGGAGAAAGCTTCCAACCGTAAGGCCGTAGAAGCCGTCACTCCCAAACAGAAAGTATCCGAGTACTATGGCGAGAACGTATTTAACCGCAAGGCTATGCAAAAGTATCTCTCCAAGGAAACGTACAAAGCCCTGACCCACGCCATTGATAACGGAACACCTATCGACCGCGAAATAGCCAACCATGTGGCAGCCGGTATGCGTATGTGGGCACTGGAAAAAGGAGTTACCCATTATACACACTGGTTCCAGCCCCTGACCGACGGGACAGCCGAAAAACACGACGCTTTTGTCGAACACGACGGTAACGGCGGTATGATTGAAGAATTTAGCGGCAAACTGCTCGCACAGCAGGAACCGGATGCGTCCAGCTTCCCCAACGGCGGACTGCGCAACACGTTCGAAGCCCGCGGTTATTCTGCCTGGGACCCCTCCTCCCCCGCATTTATTGTAGACGACACCCTCTGTATCCCGACAGTCTTCATCGCCTATACCGGCGAGGCTCTCGACTACAAAACACCGCTGATACGTTCTGTCGAAGCACTCAACAAAGCGGCGAAAGAGGTTTGTAACTATTTCAACGAAGATGTTCACAAAGTAATCACATACCTGGGTTGGGAACAGGAATATTTCCTGGTGGACGAGGAGCTTTACTCCGCCCGTCCGGACCTCTCACTGACGGAACGCACGTTGCTGGGACACGAAAGTGCCAAGAACCAGCAGCTCGACGACCATTATTTCGGCGCCATCCCTTCACGCGTACAGGAGTTCATGAAAGACCTGGAAGTGGAATGTTACAAGCTGGGCATCCCGGTGAAAACCCGTCATAACGAGGTGGCCCCGAACCAGTTCGAGCTGGCGCCCATCTACGAAGAATGCAACCTGGCCAACGACCATAACCAGTTGCTGATGTCGGTCATGAAACGTGTTTCACGCCGCCACAACTTCCGCGTGCTGCTTCACGAAAAACCGTTCATGGGTGTGAACGGCTCGGGTAAACATTGCAACTGGTCGATGGGAACCGATACGGGCATCAACCTGTTCTCGCCGGGCAAGGACCGCGAAGACAACCTGCGTTTCATCACCTTCGTGGTCAATACGCTGATGGCCGTCTATAAATTCAACGGGCTGCTGAAAGCCAGTATCGCTTCGGCAACCAACGCCCACCGCCTGGGGGCCAACGAAGCGCCTCCCGCCATTATCTCTTCCTTCCTGGGTACACAAATCAGCGAGGTACTGGATAAATTCGAAAACAGTTCGATTGAAGATGCCATCGAGGTGGACGACAAGAAACGCCTGAGCCTCGGCTTCGGGCAGATTCCCGAACTGCTGCTGGACAATACGGACCGCAACCGCACGTCGCCGTTCGCTTTCACCGGCAACCGTTTCGAGTTCCGTGCTCCGGGTTCGTCCGTCAACTGCGGTTCGGCCATGCTGGCTGTCAATTCTGCCGTAGCCTATCAGTTACAGCAGTTCAAGAAGGACGTGGAAGCGCTCCAGGCAGCAGGTAAGAGCAAGGAAGTGGCTATCTTCGAAACATTGAAAGCTTATATCAAAGAATCCAAACCCATCCGTTTCGACGGCAACGGTTACTGCGACGAATGGAAGGCGGAAGCTGCCCGCCGCGGCCTGGATTGCGAAAACAGCGTTCCATTGCAATACGACGCTTACCTGAAGCCGGAAGTAATCCGCATGTTCAGGGAAACAGGCGTACTGAGCGAAAAGGAGCTGGAAGCCCGCAACGAAGTGAAATGGGAAATCTATATCAAGAAAGTACAAATCGAAGCCCGCGTCCTGGGAGATTTATCCATGAACCATATCATCCCGGTCGTATTGCATTACCAGTCTTTGCTGTTGAGCAATATCACCAAGCTGAAGGAAACGTTCAGTCCGGAAGAATATGAGGAACTGTCTGCCGAACCGCGCCGCCTGGTACGCAAAATATCCAAGCACGTAAATGCCGTAACACGCATGACGGACGAGATGATCGAGGCCCGCAAGAAGGCGAACGTCATCACCGATTACCGCAGCAAGGCGATCGCTTATCATGACACGGTCGTTCCGTTCCTGGACGATATACGCGAACATATCGACGAACTGGAACTGATGGTGGACAACCAGATGTGGCCGTTGCCGAAATACCGCGAACTGCTGTTTATCCGGTAAAAAGTAACAGAATCCAAAATAGGAGGTGCATCAAAAGTTTATTTTGCTACACCTCCCTTTTTTTACATTGACCTGTTAAAATTAGTAAGTGCTTGATAAAATGCCTCGATATTCTCAGCCGGAATATGGGGCGGGACATCACAACCTGTCGACAAAACGAAATTCTTCCATGCTTTGGTCTGCTGTAACAGATTCATAGTCGCGGTATATACTTCTTCTGACGAGGACTGTTTAAAAAGACCGACCGGGTCCAGATTCCCCATCACCAGACGGTCTTCCGGACAGTTGGCAAGGGCATCCTGCATATCCATCTTATTGCCGAAATGAAGTGCGACCGCTCCCGACTGAACCATAGCCTCCGTACAATGGCCTGCATTTCCGCAGTTATGCAGGATTACGATAAAATGTTCGTCCTGCACGGCCTCCACCACCTGGCGGACATAGGTCGTCGAATAAAGCAGCGAATCCTCATTTGAAATCAGCCCGGCAGCCGGTTCCGCCATAATCACGCCATGAACGCCTGTCTCCTTAATCGCACGGCAATAATCGATCAGGAAACGGGTACATTTCTCCAACAGGACAGTGATGTTCTCCGGCTCCACATAAAGGGCAATCATCAGTTCGGACAAACCGAACAAACGTCCTGCCAGTGAAAACGGACCGATACAGCCGGCAAAAACAGGCTTGTCCTTCACACGTTCCGCCGTCAGACGGTTCGCTTTCAGATACTCGGGGACACGTGCGGTATCCAGAGACGGTATCTGTAAATTATCAATCGACTCCTTATCGGATACCAGCGGTTCCGTTACGCTGGGCACTTCGTCTTCGGGGAAGACCACCTTTGCACCGAAAGCCTCCGCCTCTACCGTCAGGTCCATAATCACGGTCGGGGCGGCCGAAGGATACTGCTCGTTCAACCGGCAGATAGCGTCTGCATGCACCATACCACTGGTGACTGCGTCTCTCACTGTTTTTCCACAGAGTTCAATGCCCGGATGGGTCATGATAGGGATAGCCCTACGTTCTTTTTGCCTGATTGTCTCTTGCAACCATTCTTGTATTTCCATTATTTCTTCTTTCTTTTTCGTTTATAACAGGTTTCCAGTTCACAATACTGGCAACCGTATTTTTTCTCATCAACCTCCGGACCGATGCCGATTATTCCGCTAATCGACTTGATAGGAGTCATCAGGCAGACATCAGACAGGCTGATGCCGCAAGGGGCGCCTCCCATCAGCCGGAACAACGTTTTCTGTCCGGTGAGGTGCCAGCCGCAATAACCGGGGCTCAGGCGGTTCGTATGCCGTTCGCCTCCCAGTTCTTTTTCAAGCAGGCGTTCCATCTGGTCGCCGGCTTTCTCGGCAATGCAAGTCCCGATAATATCGGCAATGAAGCATTTCAGGATATCTCCCTCCGCTTTCAGGCTGTCCTGGTATTCCTGAAAAGCCATCCCGGCCGTGGCGGCAAACAGGGCGAACCGTTCGGAGCCTTTCAGCAGGGAAGCGATAGTCCCCCCTACGAGAAAGGGTTCTCCGCCATCCAGGGTTACATATCCGTCATCCACCGTACCGTCGAACAGGCCGAAAGTACAACGGGGAACAGTCCGGGAAGAAACCTCCTTCAGCATGGAAAGGGCCAGTGCCTCCACAGGTTCTTCCGGGGCTGTGTTGCCGTATCCCATCTCGGCAAACAGATCGTTTGCCGTCAGGGACAACGTGCTAAAATCCAAACTACAATCAAACATACAATTAAGCGGATAACAATGATTTTGCCAGCGTCACGGCGGCATTCGCATTATCGCTGTAGCCGTCGGCTCCAATCTGACGGGCAAACGATTCGGATACAGGGGCACCGCCAATCATGACCTTCACCTCCTGGCGGATACCGGTCTTTTCCAGGGCGTCGATCACTTCCTGCATATAATTCATCGTCGTGGTCAGCAAGGCGGAAAGACAAAGAATCTGCGCCTGGTTTTCCTTGATCGCCGTGATAAATTTCTCTGAAGAGATATCCGTTCCCAGATTTATCACTTCAAAGCCGCAACCTTCCAGCATGGAAGCGACCAGATTCTTTCCGATGTCGTGCAAATCGCCTTTCACCGTACCGATTACCACCTTGCCCAACCGGTGCGAAGCGGCTCCTTTCATCAGCGGCTTCAACAGGTCGAGCGCCCCTTTCATGGCACGGGCCGCCATCAACAGTTCAGGGACAAAGGCTTTTCCTTCCTCAAAACGTTTTCCGATATCCTCCATGGCCCGCGACATATACTCATTGATAATCAGTTGCGGGTCTACATTCTCTGCTATCGCCTCGGTTGTCACAGCCTTGGCGACATCGAGTTTTCCTTTCAAAATAGCTTCATACAAACTCTCTAAATCTGCCATAACTTTATTTCTTTTAAATTATTGATTCCGTAATTCACGCAGAGTTTCAATCATAGCCACCACATTCCCGACGGGCGCATTGGCCTGGATATTATGGACGGCATTGAAAATGAATCCTCCGTCTTTTCCCAGTATCTCGCATTCCTGCAAAACATGGCTGCGCACTTCTTCGGGTGTTGCATTCGGCAGGATACGCTGGGTATCGATACCGCCGCCCCAGAAAGTGACCTGGCTGCCGTATTCCTTTTTCAGGACCACAGGGTCCATATCCTTCGCATTAATCTGCACCGGGTTGATGATATCGAAACCCGCCTCCACCAGACCGGGAAGAACCGGCAGGATAGCCCCGCAGGTATGCTTGAACACTTTCCAGGTAGTATGCTCATGGATCCAGTCGTTCATCCGTTTGTAATGAGGAAGCCACAGTTCCCTGAAGGTATCCAGCGAACAGAACTGGGAGTCCTGGGTACCGAAATCGGTCCCGCAGGTGAAGACCACGTCTACCTTCTCGCCGACGGTATCCCACAACCGTTGGTAGTTTGCGATAGCTATATCGGTCTGTTTCTCAAAGACCGTCTGCACATAGTCGCGGCGCATGGCGGTCGACATATACCACTCGGCCACGTTGCGGATACCTTTCGGGTTCTTCAATCCCATGCCGGGCACGAAAGCGATATCGCCCAAAGCCGTCCCGCCAAAGCTGGCAACAACGGCCTTTCCGGTTGCTGCGGCCTGCTCCACGGTCTTTTTATAGTATTGCAAATCTTCTTCGGAAACAGGGCCGAACTCTTCCAGGTTATCCTCCGGAGTAATGGCTTCGTCGTCCACATATTCCTGCCTTTCCGTCGCGTTGATGAAATAGCAGCCCGAAGGCATGATGGCACTGGGCGGATAGGAACGGTCGCCACCGGCATAAATGTACACGTTGCCTTCCTTATCCGTCGTCAGGTCGATGCCGGAAGCAATCATTACTTTTTGCCCCCAGGGAGTAACCTGCTCGTGTAATTGGGTTTCGTCGATATCGAACATATCCTTGCGTCCGAAGACGGGGACACAGTCAATACCCATTATTTCCTGCAAATCCTCCTCTATCTCACCCAGCATCTGAAAGGGTTCGATGACACGGACGGGGTGAGGGTCCAGTCCGTAATGTTGTCTCAGCGCCTCCACGACCTTGCAATGGATACCGGTAACGGAAGTGGCTCCGAAGTCCACCGGTATCCGGTCGGGGGTGCTATGGTTCAATGCGTTTTGAACACGTTGTTTTGATGTCATATTCATGTGTATTTAAGATTACCATACTTTGATTCTGATCGCTCCGTCCTTGATCGATTCAAGAGGGCCCGGCTTGGGTTGATTGCCACGGGCATTACCCAGATAGTCGGTGGCAATATCGATCGGACTGCCGTCCGGTTGTTCGTAAGCCTGCCGGGGTAGTTTCGCTTTTCCGAGTCTTTCGGTCGTTACGCGGGAAGTCTGCAAGCCGTCCAGGCCTTGTACCGAAAGAGAAAGGTAGACGCCATCGGCGGTTTCTTCAACTTTCACATCCGGTTTAAAGTCAGGGAGAACGACTTTGTTCTTCTCTCCTTCGAAAGGCAAAGCGCCGTTGTAGTAGACATTTCCATCCACCATCATCGGATAGACGGTCTTATTATAATCTGCCAGGCCGTATTTCCGTTTGCTGTCTTTCTCGTTTGCGGGAAGGACCGTGGCAAAGAGGTTATTGATATAACGGTCGTCCCCTCCCGGGATGATGGATAAGCCGGCAACCTCTGTCGAATGAGGAAGGAAATAAGGGGTATACCGTCCGTGTTCCGATAGGGGTCAGTACCTTATCCAGTGTTTCCTTTTCATACAGGGATTTGTTATTCAGGAATACCTCTCCGGTATGATGTTCACGCCCCATACCTTCAAACCAGTCACCGTAGATCAGGTCGATATAAGGATTATAATCCCCGAAGAAAGTATTCGGTATCGTTACCTTCCAGACGCCGTTTTTCTCCTTTGTCCAGTTAGTGATCCTTTCCGAGCCTTTTATCTCGACCTTTTCACCGGGGGCCGCCCGGTAGACAATTCGTTTATCATCGCTCTCACCTCCGCGGGGTGGATTTACCCATTCCCGGTACGTTCCCGCATGTACGGTAATTATATCACCCGGAAAAGCATATTCCGCAGCCTTCCCGATAGTCCGGAAAGGGGCTTTTTCGGTTCCTTCGTTTGCATCGTTCCCCTTGATAGAAACATGGTATTCTTTTGCCTGCATCGCCACACAACAGGCTAGGAATAAAGTAATAAACAACTGTTTTCTCTTCATGATATTTTGATTGTTATTGTAGCTTCCTTGTTAGAACGATGCAAATATAGAAACCCCTTACCCGACATAAAATAGCAAAAAAATGCCTATTTTGTGGATTATTATTGTCTATGCCTGTAAAAAAGAAGCCTATCCAAAATAACAGGCTCCTTTTCTTTGATTTCTATCTTTGTGTATGACCAAGCTCTTATTCTCCGATAAGAGAAACTTGTCCTGATGTAGTTTCTGATCCGGTATTTTTTATCTGTAGCTGTAACTCTACTCCATTGTTACCTCGAATATCATCCGGTAAGGTTACCGTATAAACAATTCCCAATTTATCGCCATACAGGATTTTTTCTGAAGCATCGTCAACCAAGACCTTTCCGTCAGCAACCAGTTTCAAACGGGAACAAACGACCGAACTTTTCCCAGCTTTCTTTTCTATCCGAACAGCCGATAGTTTATCCAGCCTGTCTGCCGGAATCTGAAATGATATGATTTCTGCTTTTTCAGAACCGATCGTCCATGACCCCAACTGACCTTTTTTACCATCGGGGATTAAAACCGGAGTTATAAATGCTGCATAATCTACCAGCGAACGGGCAGTATTTACGATATCAGCAGGAGGTGTTTGCGGAGAACACCCTTCCGACTCTACCCAATTCTTCTCCCATTCGGCAAAGTTAAAACGAATACCCGTTTTTCTACTTGCAAAATAATGTTTCCAACGCGGCAAATAATAGTCTCGGATCAAACCGGACCAAACACGGGCAGAATAATCATCCACCGGAGGTCCCCAAATCGTGACTATACGTTTCGCATTCCTTTCATATTGCTTATATTGTTCAGAAGTCGTCGCCTGTTTATGGGCAAAATCAATCCAACGCTCCAAACGTAAGGTTGGATGAGCGGATAGCAATGCATCCATCCCCAACATGATATGTTCAAAGTCTTTTTCAAACTTAGCTGCCCGTACCGTATCTCCAATTTCATATTGCCAATCGATCGCCTTGATTAAAAGTTCAGCCTTCCCCCCTAAATAAAGGGCAGTCAGTTCTGCCAAGTCTGCCAAATAAAGAGAGTTACCTTTCTGCTGGCCACTTACTTCCATAAACGATTCTATTGCTTTGAAAAAAGAAGGGGTTATATTGATAGACCCACTGCGTACTGTCCCCGGACGGAATTGCCAATTGTAACGCGGATGGTCGGTAAATGTTCCATAAACAGACTCTAACAACAAATCCCAACATTCACGAACAGCAGCCGGATAACCTCCATAACGATTGTAAGAATACTCTTTCAACCACTCATGGATATTAATCTCATTATCCGACCAACCGGCATCAGACAATAATTCATAAATAACTTCATTGTTTTCTATCCCTTCCGGAGCCATCCCGTGCGCAACCAAACGCCCCTTGTTAGGCGAAGCCAATGCCTCCAGATGGCCGTTGGCGTAAAAATCAAGAATACCTGTCATACCGGTTTTTCCGCCCATATTCGGAATGACACTGTACACCCACGATTTATTATAATAGCCTTTATAAAACTCCCAATTGACTTCCGATTTCCAAAAATGCTTGTTATAATCTACCGCCAAATCCAATAAAAGCATTTTATCGTCTGGCACTTTAGATACCAATGCACCCAGCGTTTCATAATCCCAAATATGCCGCTGGTAACCAAACATCCAACCTTGCATCACCCAAGTCGCTTTCGGATTTCCCTTCCGGATCGACTGGTACACCTTATCGCCATACGAAGCCAACAGTTCATAACGTTCTTTTGAACCTTTGGCAGGAAAAGGGATATCCATTTCGTTGAAACTGTCAACCAAGTAATACTCACTCTTTCCAAACTCTTTCTCCCACTCCCGGATGAAAGCCGTCCCAATCTTCGTGAAGAGTTCTTCCTGCGGAGAAATCATCCAATTACAGAACGCGCCGCCCCAATGGGTCTGGATAATATGCAAATTAGGATAAATACGTTTGAACGCCTCCGGGATAAATCCGGGGAATCCCGGACAGATGGGCTTCATGCCCAAATTCTTCATCCGCTTCAATATTTTATGTTGCAGTTCAACCTGTTGCTTGTGCCAATCCTGATTCAACGGTCCATCTATCCCACTCACATTCCCCATACGCATCCAAGGCAAATGAGCCGGCCCTACAAAATAGTTGTTAATCTCTTCATCGGTCAGCCCCATCTTTTTCCATACACGGGCCATGATTGCCTCATACCCCACCAGTGCCAACGGCATGTCAATACCATGCAATGCCATCCAATCTATTTCTTTTTCCCAACGTTCCCAGTCCCAGTAAGGCATGGAATAGCCATAGGTGCAGACATTGAACAGATAATGGTGTTCAAACGGAGAAACCACCCGTTTCTCCCCCCCGTCTGCCAGTTGTTCAGGGAAACGGATATTGCTTCCCGACCAACTGTAAAGTCCCGCGCGGTTACTCTTCACAAAATCATAGAAGCCACGACATAAAGCCACAGGATTGCTACCTTCAATCTTCAATACACCGTTATCCACCCGATACTGGAAATAGTTTGCCCCTTTATCCAGCTTCAACATAAAAGACACGGGCAAATCCGATTGCCCCGTCACACGCTCCACCACTTGGCGAACCTCCGCCAATGCCCCCTTTTGTCCCCAAACAGTTTGCAAGAAAAAGGATAGCAAACAAAAACTGAATAATAAGATTCGTTTCATTGTATTATATTTTATCACTAATAATCGATTGCACTAAGATTTAATTTGTTTAAATCTAAACTGATTTTTTCCCTTAAATAGTTTTATTTTATTTCCTGATTGATTACTATCAACAGAAAAAACAAAATATTTATCTGGCAATATAAATTCAACATCCTTATCTGTATCAGAATACAAAACTAAGAAAATTTCTCCTTTATCTAAATCCCAGCTAAACTTATCTACTTTGACAGCACCTCTCAACAATATATTACTCAAAGAACCTCTTCTCCATGTTTTTGGCAAAGCTGGCAATATATCAATCTTATCATTCCAAGAAAAAATCAACGAATTATTTATAACATCAGGTATTGTTCCTACAGGATCAAAACCAAAGCCCCTTAATCCAGGCCAATATGAAATCATAAAATTGGGATATATATAATTACCTGATACAAGAAGATCAAATACATATTGAATAATATCTCCTCTTCCCAGTCTGGCAGCACACTGGAGCTGATTCATGAGACCATGGGTAATATGATTACTGTTTGGATTATCATTATTATTCAACCAATGCAATACTTTTTCTTCAAAAGCTTTACATGAAGCATTCCACATAATAGTATCACTACGGTCAAATTCACAAAACTGATAAAGTGGAAGGAGATGAGAATGATGCCTATGATTAGGGTTTTCTCTTACCCCTTCAACAGTCCACTCACTGAGCACCCCGGAAGTATTGATTTTATACTCAGGCATTTTTTTTAGCATCATTTCCCATTTGGGGATATTATCAGACTCAATACCCAATATTCGAGATGATTTTATAAGGTTAGTTAAAACATTTTTTGCAACAGCCACGTCAAATGTTGAATTCATATACAATAAATCATCCTGTTCTGGAGAATAGGATATAAAAAAACAATATTTACCATTTTCATCTTCAGTTCCAGCCAACAGATCTTCATAAAACAAAGCACTTTCTTTCAACAAAGGAACAACTCTATCTCTCAAAAAAGACTTATCGCCTGTAAATAAATAATAATCATAGAAAAAATGCAACATCCATCCCATGGTTCCAATTGCCAGTTCACCCGGCCAATTTCCCCAATGTAAATACAAAGGAGTATTAGAAGCACGAGGATTAGATACAATTCCTCTACAATTATACATTTTAAGTGCATTTGTTCTACAATCCTCAACCCACGATTCTATTAGTTTAAAATATCCCTCCATAAGTTCAGGCATATTACAACTCATCAACGATTGAATTTCAAGTTGAATATTAGAATCCAATGTATAATCACCACTCCATTCAGGATTCCATGTTCCAGTCCATAAACCTTGAAGATTCGCTGGTTTATTATTCGTACTACAAACAATAAGATAACGACATGCGTCATAAAGATAAGAAATAAATTCGGGAGAAGCTTGTCTATCATTACGACACATTTGCAATAATTTCAATGTATTTATTTCAGATCGTCCTTTATCGTCATTTCCCAATGATAGTTCAACTCGTCCAAACAATTCAGAATGCAACAAAGAATGGGCTTTAAGTAATTCTTTATAATCCGTTTGAAGCCTATCCATACAATTATGTATATCTGTCAACTTATCAGAATTTGTATTGGATGAAAAATCAGGATTTGATGGATTATAAGCCCATGCTTCGCTCAACTCCTTTGAAAGAGGAGACTTCCATGGTCTGATCTGTATAAAAAGAAGAATCTTATCCGAATTGTGAACTTCAATATCATTTCCTTTGACTTCCAATCTTCCACCCAACGGAATAATACGTACTACATTTTCATATCCTCCCTTACCTTTATCATAAACCACATGCGCCCTCAGTTCATTATTAAAGGCACTTTTCTTAACGGATACCAGGTCGTGTCCCAATGACAAAGAGAAAGTCCCCCCAACTTTACCTTTAGGACCATTTATTTCCATAACACCGACACTATCTTTTCTCGAAATAAACAGTCTGCGATTCCATTTTTCCCCATACTTATCAGTCCAAGAAACAGCAAGTTCTCCCGTACTAAAATTTTCTGACATTTCATAGTCTGTATATTCCCTACCCCTCAGAGAATCTTTTATCTGAAGTGAAAAACCGGGATGAAACGGGTCTGTCCATGATATTGTCTTACCTGTTTTCTTCAATATTTCTGCATGAAATACCGATGGAGCCATATTCCCTGAATCCAAAGCTTTCTTTTTTAATTCATCAAAACAAGTTCTAAGATCAGGTACTATCTCTTTTGTACCCAATGGTAGATAAAGTTCATTATGGGTAAATACAATTTCCTCACAAATAGGATTACCAAACATAATCGCTCCCATAATACCATTTCCGGTCAACATGCCTTCTTGCCATATAGATGCAGGTTTATCCGTCTTAGACCCTATAAATAAATCATCATTTCCATAGGCTGAAACAGCCAAGGACAAAGAGATTATTAAAGAAAAAAATCTAACTAAACACATAACACATCATTTATTATACCTTAAAAAATAATTTATGCTTATAGCAATAATACAAAATTAGAAAAACTATCAATACATGACCAAACTCATACAAAACACTATAATATTCCCCTAAATAACTATTGAATCCATGCAACCAATAGTTTCTTAATGAGGATGTGTCTAATGTATTATAAAGCATATATGCCAAGATAGAATTCATGCCATAAATCTTTAGCCATTTCAAATATTTGCCATTTTTACATACATCTACCCAATAATAAAAAACAAACATCAACAAAATAGAAATACCAGATGACAAAAACATCATCGAACTAGTCCACAACCTTTTTATTACAGGTTCTATAAAAGATAATCCCATAGCAACAAGTAGACTAACCATTCCGGCAATTCCCATAATTCTCAATTTCCGTTTGTCGGACAATTCTGATTTCAACAAACATCCTATCAATGTGCCACTCAACACCGTAGCCGTAAAGTTCAGCGTACTATATATCCAACTAATATGATACCAATCAGCAAAGACAATCTGTCCTGTTTCAGACACCGATGCTCCATATAAAAAACGTCCTAAAATAGTTCTATCAATCTGCTCCGCTATATTTTCTCCGGGGAGGTAACCACCCGTTAATAACATACCCATGGTATAAATAATCGGCAATAATAAAAAGACGACAAACAAGGTACGCATTGAGAATAAAAGATATAATATGGCAGAAAAAAGATATCCCATCGCAATCGCCTGTAAAGTATCCGTATACAGATATAAAGTATTCACATTCAAATCGAGCAAATTACCTTGCACAATTGCACCAAAAATCCAAAGCAGAATGACTCGTTTTGATACCCTTCTAACCACTTGCCCTATTTCACCTTCGCCACTTTTATACTTCGCCAAAGCATAAGGAATGGAAGTTCCCGCCATAAATAGGAATAAAGGCATAATCTGATCCCATAAATGAAAGCCCTCCCATTCAACATGGGTAAAAAGAGACTGGTAAATTGTACCAACCCAGCTATCTTTTCCCATGACTTGTGCCCAACGCATAAATACCGGCTGAAAACAGACCAATATGAAAAGATCCATTCCTCTTAAAATATCCAACGACTCTAACCGCTTTTGCTTAATTCCCATTATTCACCTTAATTATTATGACAATTCAAATTTAAAAAGAAGAAATGATAAACACATACAAAACCATATTATAGCACTATTTTGAAACATATTTCATTTTGATGTCATAGTTAGTTGTAAAAACAAAAAAGGTAGCCAAGCACCATTAAGGGAACTGACTACCTTTCCTTTTATCTCAGTCAATCACTATTTCAAATTTACAACCGTCAGTATGGCCTTCTACATACTTTCCGACAAAACAATCAACCAGCCTCGTTTCGGATCGACCGGAATCAGGCCACTTGGATTAAACTCACACGCTTCCTGGAAATCGGTGACTGCCGGTGCTTGCATACGGACAGATGATGGATTCAAACCTAACTGTTTCCAGTCGATATTCAGTTTTACCAGCTTCTTAGCTTTGGAATAATTACCGATTGACAAAAGCGTCTTTCCGTCTTTCACATAAGCCGTCACCTTCACCTCCTTATCCGAAGTGGTCACAGCCGGATTCTTTTCCCAAAAACCAACTATCTTCGAATCCATAATTCCAAATTCGTCCCATAATTTCCAAATATATTGTGGATCACAAACAACCCCATCCGTCATCCAAGGCTGGCGGACCGTCATGCCATATTGCATACCCAACCATTTATTGCCACCGCCATGCAACATATCTCCCATCAACCCGAACGGAATACCGGACACTTCCACCAGCCAATTCACCGGAGACATCTCGCTATACATGAAACTTTCGCCAAACCAAAGCTTATCCACGTAAGGAAAATATTCGGCATACTGGATGGCTGGGCCACGCGAGAAACCGGTATTTGAATGCAAGTCAATGAGACACCCCGGCTTTACCTCTTCCATCACACGGCGCATACGTTTCAACATATCACGCCCGAAAGCCACATCATCCAAATACAACCCGTCTATACCGGTATGTTGTACCATCCAAGCCAATCCTTCTACGTAATAATTATACCAACGTGAGTCGCCTGTGGCTGTCAAAACGGAAGCGTCAGCTGCCACACCTAAATGCAGGTCGTCCAAATGTTGATACCATTGGGGCGTATAATCGGTCACATAATGTTCCCTACACCAAGGGGCCCCTCCCCCCTTGCCTCCTTGCAAAATCTCGTCTCCCAAACTGCGCAATGCCCATATCTCAGGAACAACATTCGTCAACTCACGGATTGTATAATAAATTTTCACCTTACATCCCTTGCCATGCCACTCATCTGCAAAGTCTTTTATTTTGTCTGCTGTAATGAACGGATAATTGATAAATGGATTCAAATAGTTGGCATGATGCACATTGATGATTTTAACGCCAGATTTCAGGTTCTCTTCACCCGGAATCGGATACTCGACACTATGGTAGTACCGATCTGTAAACTGGCTGTGACTATTCGCTTTCTTTACAGGAGTGATCAGCAAGGCTAAATCAAACACCAGTTCTTCACCCGCTTTAAGAAAACGCTCACCGCTGTATACCGTAGCCGTTGTCTGGTTTCCACTACGATTGATACGGAAACCACCTTTGCCCTCGTTATACCAACTTACAGGATAAGCCGGGCGGTACAAGTTCAGCAAAGGGCCGGTATAACTTGCCCCACGCAGTTCGCAATGAATGCCGGCCTTTTCAGACCCACACCAGAAACTGTCGAAAGGCCACAACCAAGAAGCACTTTTGGAGGTAGGAATGGATACGGCATAATCATGCTCCGTCTTTCCCGGTGTCTCCCAACCTCCGGAATAATTGGTCGGTGTTTCCTGCCCAGGCAAACCCAATCCCATAAAATAGGGGGCTGCTTCACTTTTCATCGGTATTTCCAGCCTGACGTCTTCAATCAACAAATCTTTTTTAGGAGTAACGGTATATACGTAGTTGATCCAGCCATCAAACTCCATCGTGCCGTTGCAAACCAACGCTATCTCTTCATCTTCCGCTTTCCAGGTCGCCGACATTTTCCCTTCGGATTCTCCAGACAGTTCGAGTGTCCCATCCAAATTCTTTTCTCCTGAAGAAGTACGAATGACAAAACGTATGGGAGAAGCCAGCAATTCGTGCCCCCACGAATTAATCGATGATGGCAAAGCAGTCTGCATATCAAGCGAAACCGTACGTCCCAGACAAGAGACCCGATTATCAGATAAAGACATCGCAGAATACCCTTCGGTCGGTTTGTCACTAATTCCACGGGTCGAATTGAGCCAACGCAAGCGGCTGTGACGCCATGGCTCACCATCGCCACGGTCAGCCAACATTTTACCAGACACTTCCAATTCTATTTCCACAGGGACGGCATATCCGGTTTCATCCTTCAATGTAACCACGCCTTTATAAGTTCCGCTGGGTTGGTTTGTTTTCAAATCCACTCCGAACCACAATGGCTGGACGGCATCCGGAGCTACGCTTACCTGTTTGGTGAACGGTTTGCCCTTCGGATTCACTCCGTTTATATTGAAACAAGTGATCGCTTCTGCCGGAATCACATTGTTACCACTTTTCAAACAAGTTGTCTCATAAGTAACACTTTTCAGCGTTTGGTCTCCAGCCCATACCCCCAGTTGGAAAGCATAATATTCATTAGGCTGAGCAACTCCTTTGAAAGAAAAACGTTCCTGCCCTTGTAACCATTTGTAAGGGACATTCGTTTTCATCCGCACAGGATTGGAACGATCTTCAGGGAAGACCAAGAAACGACCGAGATTGGCTTGCCGGTAATTGGCTTTTTCTTCAGCCGAAGCGGCAATCTCCATAGGGTAGAAACTGTCAAACTGCGTACGCGATTCCACACGGACAACTGTGACTTCCGGAAGCTGCCCACCTGAAACCTCTGACGATGTTACAGCCAGCCATTGCTTGTCCGGATCCTCTTCTTTAGGCTCATATCCTAGAGAATAATAGCCACGCTCTCTCTGTACTTGGTAAGGCAGGTAATAGAAGAAATAAGTTCCCTTCTTCTTGACGGGACCAAACAAAATTTCACATCGTTCATTATTGACCTCAAGTCGTTGGATGTTACGAATCGTATCACCTGTTTCTGCTTCGACAATCAGAAAACGGCGTTTCTCTACCTCCTTATCTGGGCGCCGCCAGTCAAAGGATAGCTTGACAACTTCAGCTGGAGCGTTAACTGCCAGTACAGCACGATGGTTTCCCAAAGATTCGTTCCACGGAGTCTCAGCCACTGCATACGTATAAGGAGCCTGTGGCATATTCCGGCTGCACCCAATTCCTATACAAGCAACGAATGCATACAGTAATAAATGTTTCATGACATACAAAAAATAATTAATGCGAATCTGAAGTTGAAAATCACTTCTGATTCTCGATTTAAATGTTTGTAATTCTGTTAATTATCTCATTGCTTTATTTCACAATCTCCTTAAAAACCAGTATATTAGAAGAATAAAATTACTCATTTTTCTAAATTATGATTTCCTAGGAGAAAAAGTTAAAACTAATAGGTTTGTATATGTATATCTGTGATGTCTATAAGTCCTCTCTGCGTTTCTACTGCCAGAGATACTTCGGCATCAAGGAAATACATACTTTCGCCAAGGAGTATCTGTTATCATGGTTCCCAAAACATCCGTCTTATCAAACGTTCTGTATACGCCTAAATATGCTTTCAGAAGCATTTAAAGAACTGGTGGAAATCATGATACAATCATTCAAGCCCAAGGATTACGACTCTCTCATATCCATTGTAGATTCCATGCCGATTTTGACCTGTAAAGGAAAAAAACATACCTTTCCCGGAGATGATAACTCTGACATCGGCTTCAGACAACGACCTAACCGTATTCAAAAACGAATGCGTGCCATACCTGTCCGGAAAGACCGTACTTGCAGACAAGATTTACAGCGACTTCTCTTTCTTTAATGAAAGCAATACGGTTAAAGTGCTTACTCCACATAAGGAGATTAAGGGAGAACCGGAAGTACTCAAACAGAGGGAGAAAGCCGCCAGAGACCTTTTCTCACAAGCCGTTTCAAAAGTCAGGACAACCTATCGAATCCTTTTTCAACTGATTGAATGAAAAAACAGAAATTCAAAGAGCGTCTAAAGTAAGAGCTACCAAGGGACTGTTTGTACACACCTTTGGAAAGTTGGCCATTGCTCTACTTACTTATGTTAATTTTTGAATCAGGTCGCCAACTCCTGATTCGCATGAATAATTAGCCAAGCCCAAGCGGCTTCAACAGTAAATAAATACACTCAGTATCCGTTTAAAGAAATCGTAATTATCCCGTATCAAGATATAATCCCGATCTTCAAACAAAACTTCAAAAGGTAAAGCATCAGGTTGCACAAATGGTGTTTGAATGATAGCTTCGGCATCTGTATAACGATTGTTCCAAATGGCTTCACACCAACGATTCGGCAACAGGCCAGAACAGAATGATTGCAATTGTTTCCACATCTCTGTTGCTTCAGTAGATTTCCCCAAGTTTCTCAATGCTATCAATGTATAGACATTCATCACCGAATTGGCTTCCCTAAACACATTATCAAAGGCTATTTTCTCCAACACCTCTTGATCCGGTCTCTTCTGCAGATAAGAAATATACCAAACAAGCAAATCTTCCATCCGTTCATCCACCATTGCCTGATAAGGCTTTCCCACGCCCAAGTTTTCCGGCCATAAACGCGCCATTCTGATTTGCTTCAACGCAGCACGATACTGACCTGATTTTATCATTTGGATTGCACAGTTCAAATTAGCTTCACGCCAGATATTTCTACCGGCCAAAGAACCTTCATTGGGAAGGATAACAATACCTTCAAGTAAACGGACTGCATCTTGCGGATGCCGAGCTATGGAATAGGCATTGGCCAAAAGCAGATTAATATACGAATTACCCTGATCTTTTTTCCGGTATCCTTCCAATAACGCAACGGTTTTATCCGGCCGTTTTTGTTGCAAATAATGTTTTCCCAGCTCCAAATAGCAAACATACTGTTCGGGAGCCAACTGAAGAGCCCGCAAATAATCACTTTCTTCGTGACTTACTTGCAAGGCGCGAGTCAGATAAAAAGCGTAGAAATCCGGTTTCCCAGCCAAAGCTTGCATATAAGAGGTTGCTTCTTTATTCCGATTCATAGACAGATATAGTAATGCTAAATAATAATCCGCTTTCCAAGCAGAAAGATGGGTCGAACAAACCCAACGCAAACAGCATTCTTCTTGCGCTCCATGCGGATAGACCAAGGATGCCGGCAAATCTTCTGACTTTTTAATATAATCCAAAGCTTTATCTTCTTCACCTTCCATATGATATAACCAAGCCAAACGATACAATAAAAGCGGATGAGTATGTGCCACAGATTCTAATATAAATGTGGTCTCATTATTCATTCCCAACTCCTGATAGAAATCAGCTATGCGCAACACCGTATCATAACTGTATTCATTACGTATCTGCTGCAAATTATGCCGGGCTACTTCCCGGTTCATGCGGACACGCTCATAGTTTGCTATATAATTCAAAGGATCCTTGTCCAAAACATAATCCAACAATGCCAGCCTCTTTTTTGCATCCTCTTGCTTGACCACGGCCAATTGCATACAAGCTTTCAAATCCAGAGAGGAACTCTGTATACATTTTTCCAATAAACGGGTTGCCGAAGCCTTATCTCCTTTCTTATAATACAACAAAGCCAAATGCCTCGCAGCCAAACCTTGATAAGTGCCCGACTGCATAGCAACGGAATAGGCATCTATCGCATCGGCCAAACGCATTTCTATTTCGGCTATCCGTGCAAAATTAAAATTGGCTTGTGCATTATATGTATCAACAGACAACGCTTTTCTTAACAAACTATCGGCTTCTTGAAGTCGGTTGCTTTCGATGTATATTTCAGCCAGTTCATTGAGGGATGGTACAAAATAGGGTTCTAAAGCGAGTGATTGTTGATACAACAAGACAGCTCTCTCTCCAAAGTTCTGGCGTCCAAACTCGCAAGCCTGCAAATATAGCCCGTATGCCGACTGATGATTAAATGCCGCAGATAATTCCATTGGACGATTGGTTGGCGTTTCCTGAAGCGAAGTGTCATAAAGCAGGCCACCATTCCAATAAACCCGGTAGTCGGATTCGTTCCATTTTTCAGGCAATTTACATTCTTTGATTTCAGTAGGATTCAAATGTACGGCATAATCTACAGACACTCCTTCACCTGTCCGAATTTCCAATTTGCCGTCAAGTGGACTTACTGCATATACCTTTATGGTTCGTTGTTCCGGCTGGATATGATAAGCCAACTGTGGATTGGCAAACGACAAACCTCCTATTTGCTGGTACGGGAACCAATATTCACTCCATTCGTAAACAGTTCCGGGCTTCATTGACATGTGCTTAAACGGAGTTTTATAAGATGTCCCAATGCTTTGATTGAACAATTTGCCAGATTGAACTTCAGAATATTGACCATCTTTATCAGTCAGCAAATCTTCCCATACCATACCATAACGAGACAACCCCCAAATCCATATTTTCTTACCAAGCTTATCTTCTTTTGGAGAATAATGAGCCAAGCCAAAATCATCTCTATGCCAATAGGTTCCCCAGAAGTCAGCATTATTACCCAAAACATGATATGATTTATAATGTCCGAAATTATTTTCTTCATAACAATCAATCCGGTGGCCCTGTTCCATCGGCCACGGCTTCGCTTTTCCATCATGGGTCAGATAGGTATTCCCTGGAAAGTAATATTGCAAATCTCCCTCAGTCTTAATACCCGCATTCATCCATTGATAAAACGGCTTTTCCGATGATGTACCGTTATACCAAAGAACGCGAGTTTCCACATAAGCTGATTCTGCCGGAAGTATAATCTGTACGCGCCAATCAGTACCCAATGAAACATCAGTTCCACCTATGATACACAACGCATTACCAGAATCATCTTGTTTAATCTTATAATCAACAGCTGACGAACACCAAGGCGCATGTCCGATAATCCCGAAATTCATTTCCAATCCTCCTGATGTCCACGGTCCTCGTGAAGATACATCACGAAACTTGACAACATGATTATAATACAAAAACTCCTTTCCTGTCTTTTTATCAACAGCGCCCCAAATTTTTCCTCCAATATCTGGAGCTACCCAAAGTTTGATATAATCATTTTCCAACTCTATCATCTTCCAAGCTTTCATCTCCCCTTTTGATGAATAACCGTCAAAACGATGATAAGGATATAAACGGCCAAAATCAGCATATTCACGCGGCGAAGAATACGAATAAGTTAACAACATTTTCTCTACTTCACGCACAGTTGCTTTTTTATTCTGCGCCTCTATCGTCTCTACCCCGGAAAGTGCCAACACAGAAATCAAGGCATAATATTTCAAAATTAATTTCATTACTTCATATCTCTTAGATTTAATATTCCAAATAAAAGCATCATCAATCATTATTCGATTTCAACAATTCTTTCCCATTTATGAGTTCAAATAAATATCATAACAATTATGAATAATTTCCATTCAATGTATATTGGTATTGTTTTAACGAACTATTGATACATAAATAACAAGTCAAACAGGATTACTCTACAAATAAACGTTTTAAAGCATTGCCATATAAACTTTTTTTGAAGAATCAATCCTGTTTGACCGAATAATAATTGAAATTACCTTTTATTTTTTCAAACTCACAATTTCTATTGTCCAGTTCTTCTTTGTTCCATTTGCAGCCTCTACCACATAATTGTTAGGTTTGCTCCAATCACCAGGTACACCTAGTTCAACAGATCCGTCTTTTGGAAACAAGCGTGCCGCCGTAGAAAGGCTCACCGCTACCACCAAATTGGACTTGGTAGACAAATTTGCCAATTCATCTTCTGGGAAATTAGCAGGAGTAGTTACTGATATTTTCACAGTCGCTGCTACCGGATCTATCTCAGACGTATAGGTCATATTGACATTCTTAACAATATTCTGGCCGGATGCCGGAGATACCTCATCACTGATATAGCGATAAGTAACTGCACTTACAGATGTGATATCCGCCTCTTCATATTCAGGCAAATCTTCCAAGCCTCCTGTCAGGCAAGACGAAAATGATACCATCATAAACGTCAAAAACAAACTATAAATAATCTTTTTCATACTTCTAAACGATTAATAATTACCAACCTTCATTTTGTTTATCAACAATGCCATCAGCAGCACGCTTATCAATTGCACCCTGTGGTATCGGGAACAGATAACGACGGGTCGTAAAATTACGGTTCCAGCTGTTCAGCAAAGTAAGCTGCCCTACACAAAATGATTTTCTGTCACTTGAAATACCGATTTTATATACCGGCGCATTCAAATCTTTTATTACATCACCCGAAGCACGACCATAGTTACAAGCTCCACCATACTTACCCCATCGTAAATAGCTGAAATAAATGTCTCCATTTTCATACGCCATTTCCACACGACGTTCACGCATGTAATCCGTCCAAGCCTCATCCAGCGTAGAAGCCTTGGAGGCAGGCAGACCACCATGTTGCATACGAGTGACATTCAACATTTCCACCGCTTTCGCCACATCGCCTTTCAACAAATAGGCCTCAGCCAAATTCATATACATTTCACCTAAACGAGCTATTACGTAATGGAAATTGATCTTCGTATCCACAAAAACGTTAGGTTCTCCCTTAACCATATTTTTACGCCAATAATAACCCGTTGTCGTCGTATACCATCCACCATCTTCTTTTGCACGAACGCCTTGTGAAGCATTTCCTCCCAAATTCAACCCCATGGTTATACCCCAAAAATCAGACATATCACGAATAATCGTAGCATCCATACGTTTGTCACGATTGTTATAGATAACATCCGTAATTGTCCGGTTGGAATTGTTTTTCAACTTACCGACCTGTTTGAAAAGCGGATAATCCGTACGTCCGGTTATCAAATCATTGGCTGTCGGCAAATTACGTATTTCTCCGTCAAAACGTTTAAATTTCTCAATTGAACCGACCTCCAAGTTTTCAGAAGGAAGAGCCTCTACATTTTCCTTATATTGGGATGTTTCAAACCAAGTCTTTGCCTCTCCCGTTTTTTCGTCAACAACCAAATATTGATCGACTAAATCTTGAGTAGGCCAATACTCAGCCCAACCTCCCAGTATTTTAATTGCCGGAGTCGAAGTTCCATCAGCACTCCCCAAAGCCACATCGTCTCCTGCCAAATTTGGCAAAGCCAAAATCATCTCCTCAAAAGAACCGACCGATGCATCTTTATCCAAATAAAAACGAGCCAAAATAATCTCTTTATCAGAAGGAGCTTGGTCGCTGCTGAACATTCCGCCATAATTATCCGTAAGCGTATATACTCCGGAATTAACGACTTCATTGGCCGAATTGATTACCACATCCAGATACTTTCCATCTTTAGTATAAGCATAAGCTTGAAGTGCCGCACGACTTCGCAAGGCCAAAGCTGCATATTTATTCGCCCGCCCTTCATCGGATGTTTCAGGAAGCCCTTCTACTGCCTTATCCAAATCACTCATAACCAATTGATAGCTTTCTTCTATACTACTAGTCAATGGCGTTTTGAAAGCCTCCTTGTCATCCGGAGACAATACACGATCTATCGGAACAAAACGCCCCATCTTCCGTGTCATGTCAAAATACAAAGCACCACGTAAAAAGTAACCTTCAGCCATTAACTCTTTTTTTTGCAACTCGGTTAACACTGTCGATTCTGCCACTTTTTCAAGAATCATGTTACAACGGCGTTGCTCTCCAAACCGTCCAAAACCATAATTGGTATAAGCGTCAAGCCCTGTTTCTGTAGCTGTTGAATTAATACTATTCTGTACTTGGTCACACCGTGCACCATTAGGAGTCAAAGATTCCCAAGAAGCCGATCCTCCGGAAAAATATCCAATGGTACTTGGATAAGTTTGTATCACAAACGCATCAACCATTTCCTTCGAACTCCAAACCAACTCTTCACTATAGGTTTCAAAAGGTTTTGTGTCCATGACATCGCACGAAACCATCAATCCTAATCCTAATCCTAACAGGCTGGAAAAACCTATCTTTCTATATCTATTCATATTCTGCTACTAATTAAAATCCAACACTTAGACTAACTGCATATATTCTCTCATTCGGATAACCATACCGTTCCGTAGAAGACTCTTCCGGGTCAAGTCCATACTTGATCGCCTCCGATATAGTAAACAAGTTCTGTCCTGAAATCGCCAAAGATGCTTTGGAGATCCAATTCACATTCTTCAATAAACGCTTGAAATCATAACCGAAAGAGAAGTCTTTCATACGCAAAAATGCACCATTGACCAACCAAAAATCACTTGACACGTAATTGTTGTTGCCATTCAAACCGGCACTCGACATCAAACGAGGATAACGCGCATCCGTATTATCCGGACGCCAATAATCCTCCTGATAATCATAAATAACCGGGAATTCACCCGTCTGGCCACCACTCATGGCTGCCGTACCTGTGATATACATATCGAAGCGGCTGGCTCCCTGAAACAACATATTCAAGAAAAATCCCTTATAACCCAATTTGATATTGATACCATAATTAGCCCGCGGGAAACTGCTTTTACCCGTACGGATTTGGTCGGAACCATCGATCTTACCATCACCATTGAAATCGTAATACTTCAAGTCACCGGCCGTCAAATCGTAGGAACCAAGCCGTTTCACGCTATTGAACACATCATCTGCATCCTTGTAAAAGCCCTGATTCCGATACAAAGTGCCATAAAAACCTTTTTCCTGCGAATTTCGTTTATAAGGATTCATTACTGCTTCAATAGATTCATCCGGTTTGAACGCCCAAAGCTGGTCAAACTTCGTCACATTGGCAGATACGTCATACGTGAAATCACCAATATTGTCACGCCAACCCAAAGAGAAGTCAAAACCGGCACGACGATGTTCCCCATCTGTCGACACACGAGGCAAAGACATACCTAACGGATCCGTGTAACCTACATCTTTCTGGTTGGGTGCATACAAGAAACCATGTGTCTTATAAAAGAAATAATCAAACGATCCATACAAACGATTGTTTAATGAAGAGAAGTCAAAACCGACATCAAACTGATCAGTCGTAAACCAAGAAATGTTGGATGACGGAATACCTCCTTCAGAGAACCCCGGCACATAAGCACCATTCAGCACATACGCCTTATTATTCAATGAATAAGAAGTCAAATATTCAAATCGGCCAATATGGAACGGGTCATTCTCGTCTCCCCAGTTATCCAAACCTACCTGTCCGTATGAAGCACGTACTTTCAACTGGTTAAAGATATTTTTCTCCACAAGAGACTCCATAAAAGCCTCGTCAGCGACCGACCATCCCAAAGAAGCAGAGAAAAATGTACCCCAACGATGATCTTCCGGGAAATTATCAGAACCATCATAACGGAGACTACCCTCTACAAAATACTTATTGTCGTAATTATACTTCACTTGGCCAACCCATCCGGCACGTCCTACCTCACCTTCGCTACCACCGTTTTTCTGTGTGTCTTCCGGTCCCACATTAATCTGGTCTATCGGGAATTTATAATTTTCACGTTGCAACCAATAGGTATTCGAATAACCATAAGTCGCTTCATAACCTCCTAAAGCACTAACTGTATGCTTGCCAAATGTTTTACTATAATTTGCAAAAAATTGGGTTGTCCAAGTATATCCATATTCCGTTTTGTTATACAATCGGGGAAGCCCTGCATACATCGGTTCTTCCGAATCCCAAGCATAGCCTGCTCCATCTTTGCGCCACTCCTTAAACGCATTGAATCCATAACGGTAATTACCTGTCGCACTCAAATTAAGCCCTTCAACCCAAGGTACAGCCCATTCCAATTTAAGGTTGCCATTTATCATCTTTTCCTCCTTGCGTATATAACCGTTATCTTTTGCCAATTCCATAACCGGATTATTGGGGAAATAATAAGGTAAACCCAATTTATTAACACCTGGAAGCAAAGGGCTGGCGTTTTGTATATGGCCAAATATGTGATAAGGTTCTGAAGCCCCCCATGAATAAGGATGCGTCTGTTTTTGCAGATATCCGTCCAATGTAGCTGTAGTCTTCAAACCAATCGCTTTTATCAACGAACTTTGGCTCAAACGGAAATTGGTCCGCTGCATATTATGATTATTGCTCTTATACAACGACTCCTGATCCAAATGGCTCAAAGACATATAATAGTTATTCACTTCCGTTCCTCCGGTCATACGAATGCTGTGGGTACTTTGAGGTGCAAAGTGATTGAGTGCCAAATCCCTATAATTCGTATTGTTGTTTTGTAACGGATCACTGCCATCACGCATTTTCTGAATACGGTCGGCACTGAAAGCATCCGGCAACCCGTCATTCTGTTTTGCCTTATTGGCATATTCAGCCCGATCCCATGAATCCAAACGCTGTTTCCAATACGCAGGTTCAGCCAAACTCATATTGAAATTATATTCAATATACGCCTTCCCGTCTTTTCCTTTTTTGGTCGTTACCTGGATGATACCATCGGCAGCACGTGAACCATATACGGCTGTCGCCGAAGCATCTTTCAACAAACTTAACGACTCAATATCTTCTGATGGCATTTGAACAAAATCGTCGTAATTACGGATAACACCGTCAATAACAACCAAAGGCGTACTACCACCACGGATGCTGATTTGAGCTTTGTTGTTAATACCGCCTCCGGAAGTTTTCACGATTAAACCGGGAGCACGTCCAGCCAATCCTTTTGACATGTTTGTAATCGGAAGAGTTGCTAATTCTTCTGATTTTACCGATGAAACAGAAGCGATCATGGAACGTTTCGTTGTTGTACCATATCCTACAACTACAACTTCATCAAGAGCCTGCGTATCTTCTTTCATTACGACATCGAGAGTACCTGTTTTTACTTTTAATGTCTGTTTGACATAGCCGATACTTGAGAATACCAATTCCGCTCCCTCGGGAACATTGATTGAATATTTTCCGTCGATATCGGTAATAGTTCCTTTACCCGGATCACTTTTTAAGAAAATAGTAACTCCGATCATAGGTTCATCTTGTGAATCGGTGACTGTACCTGTAACCATTTTACTTTTTTGGTTGATTAGGTTTGCTTCTGCTTTCACAGGCACACCTTCACTCGCAAAAGAGGGAGCTGCAAAAAACAGTGATAGAGGAACCCAAAAAACTAATAGTGTTTTTGTTCTCATAATTGATATAATTTATATGTTAAAAAAGTCGTTTGATAGTTAGAGCCATGGTCAGACTCCATCGATTCCCTAGTACTTACTCCGCACATTCCTTACCGTTAACTCCCCATCGGAGTCAACGGCAGGGAAAGTACGGAGTAAGTACAGGCGACCGTCCTACTCTATCTCCGGACGGTCGCCTTCTTCCTCTTTCTTTTCTCCCACATATACCGGCACGGATACCGAACGGGGAGATTTCAGAAACACACCTTTGTTTTTAGTATATTGCGTAGTAACCGTCAATTCATACTCGCCATCGCTCAATTCAGCAGGAACAATAAAAATCAGCTCCGACGGGTTATTGGTACTATACATTTCTTCCTCCACTTTGACAACCGTATCATCAGCCTTGTTACGGAAAGAAATACCCACGGAAGGATCGTCACCCACCACCTTGATGTATGCGCCACGGACAACCAGGTTACGTCCCGGCGACATCCTGCCATCGGTCAAGCTCGTTTTCCGGTCTTCCGTTTCCAAGATATACATGACATCGTTCTTTTCACCCTGAATGACAATTTCGGTCTTGGCAATCTCTTCACGCAAAACCTTGTCTTGTGAAAATGCGACATAAATACTGTTCTTTTCCGGATTCCAACGCCCCTTTTCAATAAGTCCCAAGAAGCGGGGAACTGCATAAAACAAACCGGTATTCACATAATATCCGTTCATTAAAAAACGGGCAACGATCCGTTCATAAAGAGTTACGACATGAGTCAAAGTTTCCGGACGCAAGCCGGTATCTTCTTCCCTCATTTCTTTGTAAATGTCCTCCAACCCCACATGTCCGGCAGGATCAAGTATCAGAATCTTGTCATTCGGATCCTTGGTGACGCTGTTTGGTGCGATCCATCCTTTTAATTTGTTTTGCATAACAGATGATTTAATTGATTAATACTTTTATATAATAACCTTTTGTTACACAGATACCTGTGTAACAAAAGATTGATCAATCTTTTGCCGTATAAAAAACAAGACTTTACAATTTCGACAAAACCACAATTTTAAGTGCCTAAAGCTTCTCTATTGTCCCTTTCAATCTCGACTGCTCACCTCTGAATCCCATCACATGACTTTCAATGGAGGCTGCGATACTACTGGTTAACAAAGACTCATCACCCTTATCGACTGCCCATAATAAATCCCGGATCAGACGAAGGTCACCTCCGCCATGCCCGTCGTTGATATCGGTTCCCCACTTTTCTTGCTTTCCGGTCAAAAAGTCAGTCACAGTAAATGTTTGCATATCACCCACTACATCACCTTTGGTACCCATAATCCGTGTCCGTCGCCCACCGTAAGAGGTCAGAGCTTCCATAGAAAAAGCGACAGTCACGCCATCCTCAAACTTCATATTCATAATGAAATGATCAGGCTGGTCATTATCCGAATGGAAGACACAACGACCGTAATCGGAAGTCCGCAAGTAAGACAATATCTGTTCGTCGCGCTGCTGTTTATCACCGCTCAGGTCGAATACGTACAACCACGTGTGCTTTTCATAATAAATCCGTTTAGCAGAAAAGGCACATTCACGTTCTATCGGGCAATCCAAACAACGCTTTGCCGCCTTCTGCGGAGCCTTGGATGCTTTAAAATAAGAGAGGTCACCAAAAGCAGTCACTTCTTTACACGGTTTCCCTACAATCCATCGTAAAATATCCAAGTCATGGCACGATTTGGAAATGACGGCAGGAGTACTCTTTTTAGAATTATTCCAATTACCCCGCACATACGAATGAGAGAAGTGGATACGTTCGATCGGTTCCAGGTGCTGGATGCTTACCAACTCTCCGATTTTTCCTGAATCGACAGTTTCTTTGAGTGCTTTAAAATAGGGTGCATATCTCAGTACATGGCAGATTGCCACGATACGATTATACTTTTGTGATTGTTTCAAAATGTCAGTACATTCCTTTTCCGTTTGAGCAGCCGGTTTTTCCAATAATACATGATACCCCATCTCTAAAGCTTTCATACAAGGGGCATAATGCAAACGATCCGGAGTAGTTATGAAGACAATATCCGCAAATTTCGGCTTCTTAAAGACTTCACTCCAATCTCCCAGGCGACATGATTCTTTCACAGAAAAGCGATCGGACATTCGTTTCCTGCGAAACTCGTTGATATCTGAGACACCTACGATTTTAAGTGAATTCGGAAACTTTTCTGCGTATTGGGCATAGACATTCCCACGCCCGCCGGCACCGATAATAATAGCGGTCAATGGTTTATTCAATTGGGCATCCAAATCATCCGCAACGGCCGGTATGTCTGTTATCGAACTGGCTTGTGCGGCATTCAATAATTCTGTCTGTCCGAAGATAGCCGTTGAAGAAGCTATCAAACCGGTACTTTTTAAAAATTCTCTTCGTTTCATGGTGTAACTAGATTTAACTTTTGCAAAAGTATAGTTACTAAATAACTTATGGATTCAAATAAATATTATAGCACTATTTTGAATGTTTTTTCAAAATAGATATACTCTACTTCTTCTTTATTCTTATATTTGTCCCCGTTACAGCCCATTAAATCCTTAAAAACAGATGAGAAACAGAGAAATCAGCCGCCTCGTTTTAAATATGAAAAGACATGGCATTGACGTTTTCGATGAATTCGGCAGATACAATTATGTAAATACGCAAACCATACTTCCCACCCATACCCATCCGGATATGATCGAAATCTGTTATTTGGCGAAAGGAAGCCAGGAATACTTTGTTGACGACAGTATTTTCAGATTATACGGTGGAGATATATTCATTACTTTTCCTAACGAGATACATGGTACAGGTGAGGTTCCGGAAGAAAAAGGGGTTTTATACTGGATGGTTCTGAAAAGGCCTCAAGAGGGTAAAGAATACCTGGGATTAAACTATTCGGATGCCTGTGAACTTTTTTCCAGGTTACTGCTATTACCTAAGCGCCTCTTTAAAGGAGGTAGTGAATGTGAACGTTTACTTCTGAAAATCATATCTATCTACTTTCAAAACAAAGAACCACTAACCAAAATGGAGTTGAACAATTTACTCGTATCTCTTTTACTTCATATCATACATGCCGGTGAAAAAAACTCCGGCAGGACATACAGTGATCGCATAACTAAGATTGTCCGTTATATAGATGAGAACCTTTTTGAAGTATTTGACTTAGAAACCCTTGCAGATAAATGTAACCTTTCCGTATCCAGATTCAAACATTCGTTTAAAGAAGAGACCGGTATACCACCATCTGAATATATAATCCGCAGGAAAATGGAGAAAGCACAAGAAATGATGAAAGAAGACAAGTTCTCTATCAAAGATATCGCCTATGATCTGGGATTTTCTTCACCGGCCTATTTCTCCACCGTATTCAAACAATACAACGGTTATTCTCCCACTTCATACAAAAAGAAAAGTACCTCCCAATAAATATTATTTCAAAATAGTGCTATAATACCGAATTTAAACGTAAACCTATTTAACGGAGTTATCTTTGTGAAAAAATAATTCCATGAAAACGCATATCTTATACTTTTGGATAGCCACCTTGGGCGGAATGCTTTTCGGCTACGATACAGCGGTAATAAATGGGGCCATGCCCTTTTTTACATCCTATTTCAATCTTTCGGATGCAATGGTCGGCTGGTCAGTCAGTTCCGGTCTTGTCGGTTGTATCTTAGGAGCTTCATTTGCCAGTTGGCCGGCAGACAGGCTCGGACGACGGGATAGCATGAAAATAGCTGCTTTATTATTCCTGGTATCCGCCCTGGGAACCGGATTTGCCTATAACTTTACGATGTTTATCATTGCCCGGATATTAGGAGGGATTGCCGTAGGGGGCGTTTCTGTCATCATGCCGATTTACCTTTCAGAAATCACCCCTGCTGAACATCGGGGAAGCTCGACCATCAATTTCCAACTGGGAGTCGTGGTCGGCATATTGGCCGCTTTCTTTGTTGATTACCTGCTGATCGATACAGGCGAATACAATTGGCGATATATGTTTCTGTCAATGGCTCTTCCGTCTCTCTTTTTCTTTACATTCTTACTGCAAGCCAAACGTAGTCCACGATGGCTCATTCAACGAGGATACATATCGGAAGCAAATATAGCTCTACAGGAATATAATTCGCAGGAAAACAGTATAAAGTTGGTCCGGGAGATACAAGCATCACTCCATAAACAAGACAATAAGCAAGATTGTCCTTCCTTATTCAAAAAACCCTATTTGCGATTCATGCTAATAGGCATTGCAGTCGGTATTTTCAGTCAATTATCGGGAATTGCAATCGTCATGTATTATGCGACAGACATATTCAGGGCGGCAGGATTCTCTACCAACGCAGCCATAGGGCAAACTGTTATTATCGGGATAACCAACCTGGCTTTCACTTTATTGGCAAAGTCATTGATCGATAAAGTCGGAAGAAGAAAGTTGCTTCTTTTCGGTACGGCAGGAATGTCCGTAACGTTAGCAGTATTGGCAGCCTCTTATTTCAGTACAGGCTTTCCGGCATGGGTTTTATTAATGGCGTTAGTCTCCTTCGTAGCTCTCTTTGCTTCTTCTATGGGAGCGGTTTCATGGGTTTTGTTAGGAGAAATATTCCCCAACAATATCCGTTCACAGGGTATGTCCATCGGCTCATTATCCAACTGGATAGTAAACGGGAGTATTTCCTTCTTGTTTCCCATCGCAACCGGGGCACTTCCAAATGGCGGAGGATATTGTTTCGCTTTTTTTGCGATCACGACACTTACAGGATACTTTTTCTTTAAGAAATACTTGTTTGAAACGACCAATAAATCATTAGAAGAAATAGAATTAGAAAATTCATAAAAGAAAACAATATGACAGGATACGAAAGAATACAAGCAGCTCTTGCCGGCAAAATGCCGGATAAAACACCTATTATGCTGCACAATTTCATGATGGCCGTCAATGAGGCAGGATACACCATGAAACAATACCGCAACAATCCGAAGGTTATAGCCGAATGTTTTATACGCGCAGTAGAAAAATATCAGTATGATGGCATTGTTGTAGACATTGATACAGTTACACTTGCCGGTGCATGCGGGGTAAAAGTCGATTTCCCGGAAACAGAACCGGCCCGCTCTCATACCGGTATTTTATCCTCTTTAACTGAGCTGGACCAGTTAAAACCGGTCAATGTACAAAGCTATCCATACGCCACAATCTGGTGCGAAGCTGTCAGCCTGCTAAAAGATTATTTCAAAAACGAGATTTATATCCGGGGAAATTGTGATCAGGCACCATTCTCACTCGCCACAATGATCCGTGGTGTAGAAAATATGATGATGGACTTATGCTTGGAAGAAGAAAACAGGGTTTTCGAATTTCTGGATTATTGTTACGAAGCCACTTCCCAATTTATCAAAATGATGGCAGAAGCCGGTGCAGATATGGTATCCAACGGAGATAGTCCGGCGGGGCCATCCATGTTGTCACCGGATATGTATGAGAGGTTTGCACTCCCTTATGAAAAGAAAGTTTGTGAATACGCCCATCAATTAGGGGTTCCGTATCTATTACACATCTGTGGTAATACAGATATTATTATCGACCAAATGATTACATGCGGAACAGATGTATTAGAACTGGATTACAAAACAAACATCAATCGGGCTGAAGAAAAGATGCGTGGTAAAACTGTTTTTGCAGGTAATATTGATCCTGCCGGAGTATTGGCATTTGGAACACCAGCATTGGTCAGAGAAAAAACAATCGAATTAATAGAAGTATTCAAGAACAATCCCCGATTTATACTGAATGCAGGTTGTGCCATTCCTTCTACAACTCCTTCCGAAAATCTGTTCTCCATGATTCATACAGCACGAGAATAAAATAAATACTTTCAGGAAAAAAACAGGACAGTAGTGTTAGGTCTCCCCACACTACTGTCCTGAATAGAGTAACACTACTGTGCTACCCCTGCTAGCACTACTATACTATCCCCAATAACGCTTCTTAGTATTCCAATGAACCTGCGGATCTTTATCTGCCGTAACGTATACCAGCGGTTGCGATTGTTCCATTCCGAAACGGTTCGCTTCCACCACATCGTAAGCTTCATGCGGATACAAACGGTAACGGAATTGGACAGGACCATCTTGGGTCAACGGGAAGTTCGTATGCCAGTGGTTATTCATCACCCATGAATAAACGGTTGAACTCGGTTCGAGCTTCTCCAACCAATTTCCCTTGTCTCCCCAACCGAGTGCGATGTTTGCCGTACGGTTGCCATACTCAAAGAGAGGAGCATCCAACGAGCACCAGGTTACGCCATGAGTCTCGTTTGAAACGTCCAACCAACGCTGCATCGCAAGCCAGTTACGGTTACCCTGCGGCCACTGGTCCTTTTCCACTTCCATCACTCCCCAGGGAATATCGACACGGGTCTTTGAGTTCGGCAGATTGAAGGCAAAGCCAAAATGAATGCCGTCTTTCTCCACCAAAGGCAATTTATCCACGACATTGGAAATTTCCACCCATGGCTGGCCTGCCAACAAACGGACAGAACGGGAGACACTCCGGCAACCGGTTGCTTTCGATACCACGCGCAGTTCTACAGCCAAAGGACCTTCTTCCACTACAGAAACAGATAATACCGTATCCGCCTGAGGAGCATCCACATTCGCCGGCAACCAGGAGAATGTATTGGCTCCCTCGCCGATATAGTTATATTCAGCACCTTTCTTCAATAAAGAAACAATATTACCGGTTACCCGGTCCACATGCACCGTCAGACAATCGTTTTCCAGTGTCGTTCCCTCTATTTTGCAACTACCCGACAAAGAACATTTGCCTTCCACTACCCGAAAATGACGGGAACTCAATGCTGGTACTTCCGGAACATAGAACAACAGTTCACCGGTAGAAAGGCGTTGGGAAAGTACCTCTTTACCATGCTGATCGACCACTTTATCCCCTTTCAAACTCTCCTTTGCCGTCAACCGGATCACACCGCTCTGCGGCCATGAATGCGTATTAAAGACGGCGATACCTCCGTTTGCCGGACCTTCCTTAGGACCCAGTGCCCCATTCGACTTATCTGTGGCAGGAGCCAGCGATTCATCCAGCATATCGATCGAGCGATCTTCGGCTTCATGGAAGTAAGACTGCTTCACTTTCCAGATGGCATCCTGGAAATAAGGTTCGGTTGGGTTCTCAAAGCACCAGGTATGTTCCGAACCTAAAAGGATATAACGCCATGCCTCATCGAAATCTTCACGTGGAGCTTTCCCGCCATCTGCCAGCATGGACCAGATTGTTTCCGCCTGCGTCAACCGCTCTTTGGCATTTCGGTTTTTGGCGGTCAGGCCGGCTGCCGTACCTAAGCCGTCCGTCCAGTATTCCGTATAGTCGCCGGATACGACCGGCAACTGGTCTCCATATTTATCCTCTATCATCGACATGATTTCGTGGCCACCACAAATACGAATCTTCGGGTAGGCATATTTTTCATTCCACTCCTTCACCGCAAAAGGGATATCGGCATCCAAGGGATTGTTGTCCCACAAGGACCAGGAGAACAAGGCAAAATCGTAGGGGTAATTATCTTTCTCCATAGACTCCAACTGCTTGGTAAAGTCTACATTCGCATATCCGGTACGTATTACTTTCGGAACCTTTTCCGGATCACGCTGGCCGAACCACGGACGTCCCGTCTCTCCGCCTTTTCCCATACTCCCGCTATTGGCATAACTGCCAGGTTGGAAAAACAAAACTTTCGACTTTCCATCCGGCCCCAACCACCAAAAAGGCTTACCATCCATATTGGCATGGGCATTTCCCGCCCGGTCGGAATTAGGCCAAGAAATGATATACCGAACTCCCTCCTGTGCCATTACCGGAACAAGTCCCCACGATATGCCCGGAATATCGAACTGTTGGAAAACGTCTGCGGGTTGTCCGCTTAACCGTTGCATTTCCCGTGTAAATTTAAAAATGTGGAACATCTCTTCATCTGTACAAATGCTAGTATTCAGGTTCAGATAACTGGCATCCACACACACTTGTCCCTTCTTGATTGCATCTATGACCCCATCCCGCATCTCCGGATTGGATTGCCATAAGCGTTCGAGCGGCCATCCAATTTCAGGGTTCCACACATAGCGGGCACCCTCCGGATGGTTCTTCGTCTCTTCTGCAAGTTTTATCCCTTCAATGATATTATTCTTGTGAAGCTGTTCTACGTTCTTATGCGTATTGGTATATCCTATATCTACGTGAGCATGGTTGTACAAATAAACATTCCAATGACGCATAGGCGTAACACTGACTTTTTGCTTATACACCTTATCCGCCCCACGAAGAACAAAGGTGACTTCCGACTTCTTCCCTGTAGGTACTGTGGAAGGTAACAGAATTTCGACCTCCGTCGAATCTTTCGCATTCAATGCAAAATGGTTCTTTTCTGTTTTTCCTTTGGCTATCACATCTACGGAAAGCTCTCCTTTCAGTTCCTTTCCTTTCAATTTAACCGTTACAATACGCCCGGGAGTTCCGTCCGCCCTGTAACCGTAGAGAGGACGCACCACATAATCGACTGAAGACGGAACAACATCTGCATAAATCACAGAAGATAATACAGATGCAAACAAACAATAAGCTATTTTCTTTTTCATCGTATTCAATTTAGGTTCTTCCCCTAACTCTAGTTTTGTCTCTGATATTTTATAACTAAATCACCTTTTTTCAACACCAAATTCTCAGTCGTAAGCTCTTCTATCTGCAATGTGTCCGAAAAAGATATAGTCTGGTGGTTACCTATACTTTTACCCGACAACACCAGTTTATCTCCATTTTTCTCCCAAGACTCATATTGCAGGGTGGCCATATTGATGGAAGTAGCCTTCCCCCCATTCTCTAACGTAACACCTTGTACCATCTCAGGCATACCGGGAACAGGCTCGATCCAGGAACCTTCAATCTGCACACCGCTGCAAGCTGCCAAACCGACTACAGTAAAAAGAGTAAACAAACCTTTTGATATATTCATCATCATAACATCATATTTAAATAATTCAACTTTAAAGCATTTTGAAATGCTTCATACTTATTACTTTTTCCAAACGGTAGATAAGATCACCTTTATCCGACTGCCCGACCTTTACGGACAGACTGCCATCGGGAGATTGCAGCACATACTTACTCTCTCCGCAAGCTGCAACTACCAATAAAATAAACACTGCAAATATTGAATATTTTCTTTTCATCATACGATCTTCCCCTTATTGTAAGCCACACTTTAAGTAAGTTACAAATATAAAGTCCTATCAACCTATAAAAAATAGCAAAATCTTGTCTTATTTGTGGATTATTATTGCTTATTTTATGCTGTGAATAGCGAAATACATGAAAAATGGCAAAAGTAGAACTAGGATTTTCCGGCGAACGTTTCATCTATCTTCCTATCCCGATGATCGATCTGATGGAAGATAGTCCACTGACAGGTGACCTGTATCTTTATTCGATGGGATACTTCTCAAGGGCTTCCCATCATTATATCAACCGGCCAACCGGATGCGATGAGTTTCTTTTCATCTATTGTAAGGAAGGATGCGGCTGGATAGAGTTGTACGGGAAACGGCAAAATCTGGAGGCTAACCAGTTCATTATCCTGCCCCGGAATATTCCGCATGCTTACGGAGCCGATGAGACCAGTCCCTGGACGATCTACTGGATTCATTTCCGGGGAAGCAAAGCCCCTCTTTTCTCCAGCCGTTTCGATAAGCCGACGACGGTCTCTCCTTCCGCCCAGTCACGCATTGAAGAACGGCTCGACCTGTTTGAGGAGATTTTCTTTACGCTGAACGAAAGTACCTCTATGGATCATATGCATTACGCCAATCTGTGTTTTGCCCATTTCCTGGGTTCTTTCCTGTTCATCGATGTCTACCGGAATAACTTCCGTCCCAAAGAGTATTCTGAAAATGTGATGAACCGCGTCGTACATTTTATGAACGATAATATCGAGAGTAACCTCAAGCTGGCCGATTTCGCTAATTTCTGCGGATATTCGGAATCATACTTCTACCGCAAATTCGTTAAGGAGACAGGCCACTCCCCTATGGATTATTTCACACGCCTGAAAATAAACAAAGCCTGCAAGTTACTGATCCAGACTGATATGAAGGTGAATCAGATCGCTCACAAGCTCGGTTTTAAAGAATCTCAATATTTCTCCCGCACATTCTCCAATGTGATGGGGCTTTCGCCGATGGAGTTCAGGAGGCAGAATTTCAGGTTGTAAATATACATTCCTTTCAACAGAACAGTTTCACCGCCACTACCCCGATCAACAGCCACCCCATCAAATTACCGGCCGTGGTTGCCGGAGGAGGTTCCTCTAATGCGGATTCTGTGGCGGATGGGTCCCCGGCGGACTCCCCGGACGGATGATCGACAAGATCGCGCCGATGGCTGCCAGCGCCACCTCCATCTGCTTCAGAAGAAGCGACAACAGTGCTATCAGCGCCAGCCACGGGATCGCCTGGGCAGCTGTGCCTCCCTTTCAGGCCACGGGGAAACAGGGCCTGCACCAAGGATAAAAGGAAATTACAAACAATACGAAGTGTTTTCATACGATAAAAATTTACTGGTAGAAGATAATCAACACACCGGTGCTTTGATCAGCTTGCCGATCGCAACCGACAGACGGTCGAGCAAATGACAGTAAGCGGTCCGGTTATCGCCGTTTACTTCGCTGATATATTTGCTGTACGCAATTTCATGCGCAAAAGCAGAAGGATAATAACTGACTGCGGCAGCGGCCGGATAAGCCGTAACGATCAGCCGGGCATAATCCAGAAAGCTACTCTGCGTATCGGAATACTTGCGGAAAGGCAATCCGCGCGGGACCAATTCCACCCGGCAACCGTGCCAGAACTCGTTGGACAGGCCATATCCGGTAATACCGAACAGGTTACGATGTAATTTCGCCAGGTTACTTTCATTCCACCCCGACTCGATGGCAGCCTGTGCCAGCATAACGACCGGATTCAGATGGAACCGTTTCTCCGCAGCTTCGGCTTCCGGAAGGAAACGTTTTACAAACTCATATTTTGTCATAAAAAACTCAATTTAGCCGGATAAAACATCACACAAAGCTTGACATTCAAAGAATAATTCACTATATTTGAAACAGTAAATCATTCAAGAAAAGTATATTATGAATACAGAAGAACAGACTACCGAATCCGATTACGGGAAAGAACGGTCATGGGGTTACCAGGAACTGGCTATCCTCTATTTCCCGCATGTCAAACCCGAAAGTGCCTCCAGGCAACTCGCCCGCTGGATAGGGGTCAGCCAGGAACTATTGTCCCAACTGGCTGCCAATGGCTGGAAACCCGGACGTAAGCTGCTGACGCCTAAACAGGCAGCCTGTATCTTCCGCCACCTGGGACCACCGGGATGCTGACAGACCGCATCCCGGCTACGGTGCCTATTCTATTTCCGGGCGATCTCCGCCACCGCTGCCACTCCCCGAATCCGGTTCGTTCTTATCGAGCACCATACGCTCCACCTTCAACTTCTTGGCCAGCTCCAACAGGGTCTTGCCCGGACGGAAGACGACACGCGGCCGCCTCACCAAATCTGTGGTAAACTCCTTTTTCGTAGGCGACCCCTTACTTCCCAGCACAGCCTGGAAATAACCCAGGTCACCCAGCTGGATCGTCTGCCCGTCCTGTAACTTCTGCTTTACTACAAACAGAAGTCCGTCGAGCACCAGCTTCACATCTCCGGCGGTAGCTGCCGAACGGTCGGCTATGATTTCACACAAACTAGCCAGGTCACACATTCCATTCGAACTGCTCGCTGCATAAAACAACTTTGCATCGGCTGCCGCCCCTTTGGTCATATCCTTCCGCAATACCAATCGATACTTTACTGACATAATTTTACGATTTAAAAAGTTACTGAATCTGTTTTACTCTCTCTTGTAATATTACATCGTAAAGATACGCCCCGGCGGAAAGGCGCAGTCCGCCATTGTCGGTGACTGTCGGTGGTTGTACTTGTTTGTCGGTATTTGTTAGGTATTCTCTTGAAACATACCGGAAACGAAACGTCCCGCCGGCTCCTTTAATCAGGAACGGGCGGGACGGAAACCATTATGATAAGAATCTTATAAACTATTTATATCTTTCATTATCCGGTGAATAACCGGTAACATCATTGGAATATCTTCTTTCAACGTTTTGTACACCACTTCTGCATCCATTTCAAAATAATGATGTGCTATTTTATCACGCATCTTCATTACTCCACTCCAGTAAATCTCAGGATATCTAACAAGTAATTCTCCTTTTGTGATTTTATCCAAACCTTTCACAGCTTCACCCAATGCGATCAAATTCATACAAATAGCATCCAAATGAAGCATCCCATCGGGTGAACATAAAAAATCATCGGGAGTATTAGCCACAGCTGCCCGTTCAATAATCAAATTCAACGCACTTTCGATATTTAACAGGCTATCGAGTGCAATGTCTTTGTCAAACATAAACTCCTTCATTTAAGATTCTCTGTTTAAGCCGACTATTCATATGCTCACGTATCCTTATCAAATCAACAGAGCAACCCAGTAGCTCCTCTAATTCACTCTGAATACGTTCTAAAGTAAGAAGTGAAGGCGGTTCGCTTTCATAGCAGATATCAACATCACTTTGATTGGTTTGTTCACCTCGAGCAACAGAGCCAAATATGCCGATACGCCTAAGTCCGTATTTTGCGGCAGACTGTGCCTTAAACACACGAAGTAGTTCTAATATTTCGGCTGTTGATTTCATATGATTACTGTTTTAATTCACCTTTATTTCTCACAAAGATAAAAATAGTTTTCCATTAAGCATATTACTAATCAACAAAATGACACGAATTTAGAAAGATTGCAACCACCTCCTCTCCACCACCGGCGTTCGCTGGAGGTCTTCCCCCAGACGGACCAGCAGGGATATATGGCGGGAAAGGTCTGCCAGCAAGGCGGGACGGAAGCCGTCGGCAGGCGTTGCCGCCCGAAGCTGTCCGTTCAGGCAGGCGGTTTCGCTCAGGATACGTTCTTCGTAATATTCCAGGCGGAAATGTCCGGCCAGTTCATGGCAGACCGTACCTTCCTCTTCACTCAACAGGGATGCCGGTACTCCGGCCGGAAGCGGTAGCTCCGGAAGAAGAACGGAAAGGATTTCCGCCAACAGGGATTCGGGGACAGGCAGGTCGGAAACAGCCACACCCTGCGCCGTGAAATGCAATAAATTCCGATACGGCTCCGAGGTAAACGGCAGATCGTCCTCCTCCAGCATCCGTTCCATATGCGAGGCGACTTCGGGATATTTCAGGCAGAAAGCCAGCAGACGTTTCTCCCCTTTCCCCACCTCTTCCGTAAGCAATCGCATATACCGATTAAAGCCATCACGCCCCAGTCGGCGGAACAACTCGTCGGCATCCTTCGCCGTGGGCAACAGCAGGCTGTCAAGAGATAGGCCGCCGGGAGGTTGCGCCAACAAACGCTCCGTCGCCGACCGCCCGGCCGGGTCGTTATCCAGCAAAAGGACCGCCCGTCCACAAAAACCACGCAACACCTCCGCCTGTCCTTCCGTAAAAGCCGTACCGCCCAACGCCACCGTATTCGTCACCCCTGCCGCATGCATCGCCAGCGTATCCTTATACCCTTCGGTCAGGTAGGCAAACCCTTCCCGGCGGATCGCCTCTGCCGCCCGGTGGATACCGTACAACATCCGGCTCTTGTCAAACCAAAGGCTGTTCGGGCTATTCACGTATTTAGGTTCCTCCTCCGAAGCCGCCGCCGGACGCCGCCCGCCGAAACCGGTCAACCCGCCAGCCGCATTATAGATGGGAAAAACGATACGGTTACGCAGGTAACGATAGTCATCGGGAACAAACGCCGTTGCCTGCGCCACACCGAAGTCGAGCCAGGTAGCCGACAATTCCGTATGGCCCGAAGCACAGGGGACCAGGGAAGATAAAAAACGGACATTCGCCTCCATCCCCTGTTTCCGGGCAAGCATCTGTTCAGGGGTCGCTTCCGGAGTCGCTTTCGGGGTCGGCTCAGGCACAGCCTGCTTCGGCTGCTCCTGTACGTTCCGGGTTGCCGGGACCGCTTCGGCACGGCTATCCCCGCCCAGGCGCTTCACCGCCTCGGCAAAGGAGCAACGCTCCAGCCCCATCACCAACCCGACCACATCGCCTCCCGCCCCGCAGGCATGGCATTTAAAATACTGTCCGCCCACATGGATACCGAGCGAAGGATGATGGTCGTCATGGAAAGGACAAAGCATCTTGTAATTGGCTCCGGAACGCAGTAAGGTGCCGTAGCGTGCCGCCACACGTTCTATCGGGTTGGCGGCTTTCAGTTGTTGCATGTTCATGATCTTATTTTTTATACGGATAAATCTGTGTCAGACTGTCGTTGTAACGGAAACGCACTTCACCGGTGGCGCCATTACGGTTTTTGATGACGAAAAAGCGACCCACATGATAGAATGATTCGCGGGTAACCGGGTCACTCAGTTCGCCATATTGTTCCGGACGGTAAACCATTGCGATACTGTCGGCGATCTGTTCGATCTCGCCCGAGTTGCGCAGGTCGCTCATCATCGGGATATGGTCGGTGCGCGTTTCACAGTTACGGTTCAATTGTGCCAGAACCAGGCAGGCGACGTTCTGTTCCATCGACAACGTCTTCAATCCTCCCGCCACTTCGCCCAGGGCCAGATCCATCGTGTCCTTCACCTCTCCCCGGTCGGCACTGACGTTGACCAGGTTCAGATAATCCACGATCATCAGGTCCAGCTTGTGCTTGCGGTTCAGTACCATGCATCGCGCCCGTATCTCTGCCAACCCGCAACCGCTGCAATAATTGAGGAAAAGAGGCAGCTTGCGCAGTTCGGCTGCCGCCTTATCCAGCCGCTGCTGGTCACCGGCATCCATCAGTTTAAAACGCAGCTTGTCCGGTTCCACGCCGCTCAGCGTACACAACAGACGGCTGATCAGCTGGCGTTCGGTCATCTCCAGACTGAAGAAACAGACCTTCTTTCCCTGCCGGGCCGCCGCCAACGCCATGTGAAGGGCCAGCGCCGTCTTCCCCATCGACGGACGCCCGGCGAGCACGAGCAGTTCGCCGCGGTAAAGTCCGCCCAGATAATGATCGAACTCGTCGATGCCGGTAGTGATTTGCAATTGCTCGCCTGCACGGCGCCGCTCCTGCTCGTCATAAATCTCCGCCAGTACCCGGTCGCCCACTTCGGCCGCCGTGCGGGTGGTGCTATGCACGGCAAATTCCTCTTCCAGCTTCTCCAGGTCCTTACGCGAAGCATTGAGCCACGCCATCACGTCGACACCCGGTTCACGCGCTTCGACCATACGCGCAGTCATCCCGGCAATGGCCTGTCGCAACACCCAGCAACGGATCACCCAGGCGGCATACGTCTTGATGAAACGGGCATTGCGCACCTTCAACATGCCATCGGCAATAAAAGCCAGCCCGTTCAGTTGCGTGGCATGCTCCGGGTCGATCCGTCTCATCTCCCGTTCCACACTCAACATATCGATATCCGCCTCATGCTGGTAAAGCGCCAACATCGCCCGGTAAACCAGGCTATAAGCAGGATTGGTAAACATCTCCGGACGCAGACGGTTATCCACTTCGCAAATGGCAGTGCTCTGCGTCAGGATGGCCAATACGACGGCCTGTTCCATCTCTTCGGACGAAGGCATCCCATTGTCTGTACTCATGTAATTGCCGGCTGCGACACTGACTGTCTTCGGTTGTCCGGCGTTTTTCGGTTGTTCGTTTTTCATGATTCTTTATCTTTAAATCTGTTATAATTCGGTCGGCTGGCAGGCGGAGTGCGAGGCTTCGCAGGCTTAGCGGGAGGCGGCTCTTTTCCGTCGGAAGCGGGAATATCTTTCGGAACTCCTGCCGGAGGAAATTGCACGAAGGTAAAATGGCCGTCGTTGCGTACACGGATATTCCCCTCTTCTGCCAGCAGCTTGATCAAGCGGCTGATAGTTGTCCGCGCCACCCCGGTCTTCTGTTCCAGCTGCCGGTAGGTGGTCACCCACTCCCCTTTACGGCAAGGCATCCTCTGCCCGTTGACTACGATCTCGCCATCCGCGAAATAAACATGTTTCAGCAAACAGAGGTAAATACGTGCCTTGTTACGCCGCTCCGGTTCATCGGAGTAAAAGTCGTCCAGCCAATAATTGGGGACGCACAAAAAACCTTTCTTTCTTTTTCCAGAGTTAACACTCTGATAATCTTCCTCTTTCATCTCTTGCGATTTAAGTTAAACAATCATGTTACAGGCTGGGACAGTCACCTGGACAGGGACGGGACAGCATCACAGTTGCATAAATCTCTCATTTTCAAATACTCTACCCTACACAGACGAAACCTTTGGGACAGTCGTGGGACAGTCGGCCGGACACTCTTACAATATATAAAGAATATCTTATATAAAGACTCTTATAAAGGTTTCCTCTTTCATCGTTTAAAAGATCACAGAGGCAAAGGTAGTAAACGGGAAAAGGCAAAAGAGTATAATTTTATTGCAGCTAAGACCGTAAAAAAGAAGGTATCCGAAAGAAAAACGGCCGTTTTTAACTTACTGTTTACTGTTGATTATTTTATGTACAGACCGGTTATTCGTCCTTGCATGATTTGATTTTTTTATACAGTATACCTTCCCTGAGGGTATTGGCGCGCAACTTTCTCTGGAAGGTCGACAAGGAGAATTTCGTTTTGAAAACGGCATTAAGATTTCGGCCTAAATGATCTGAAGAACAATCTATTACCCCTAAATCCAGGGTAGCGTGCATCAGGTCGATTAAAAATTCCGGTTGTCTTACCGGGATCAGTTGATGATCGAAAACCAGGTGTGAACAGCCGCAGTCTCCGGCGATCTGTTGTCCATAGGTTTCAAAGAAAAGGTTCGTGAAACGTTGCTTCAACTCGTTCTTTTCCTCATGCGTTTCCAGCAGGAAACGCGCGCATTCCTGCAAAAAAGTCATATTATTATCCATCATTTCTACATGTATTTTAAACTGCTTGAACGAGCGATAGTACCCGCCACAAAGATGTGTAATTTGCTTTTCCATTCGACTAATTTATTATAGCCTTTTTCTTCCGGAGCCCTTACCGAATAAAGGTACAAGGCAATTACACAACTTGTCCGGATTTTTGTTGACAATTTGTTGACAAATGCGACAAGGCGGATTTGAGAGGCAACAATATGGTCTAATCGGTTGTAACACAGTAGTGCTGATACAAGTAGGACTATAGTGCTGCCTTATCCGGCACTATAGTCCTGTTTTATTAAAAACCACGATTTTATCGAGGGAAACGGGTTACCGGATTGCCCGAAGAACATAAAACCGGAATCTGTATATTAAACGAACTACCATCTTTCTTCTGATTTAACGGGGTGATGGAACAGGCGGAATAAAGGACTATAGGGTCATCGTTTTCATCTAAAAACAATTGGGGACGTTCGAGACGGTCCACATCGACATGTTCGCCATTCTCCAGGATAATCTCCTTGTTCATAAATAAAGAGTGCTCGGGCAATTCCCAATGAAGGCCGTCTTTTGAATACATGATAGCCAGACCGGGCTTACCTTGGGTAAATCCTCCGGTAAAATCTTTGAAGACAGCATAGAAGCATCGGTCTTTGCGGTGATACCAGACATACGGGTCTTCGGCATTCAATTTCTGATCCGTACCTGTTTCAAATTCAAAGACATTATCGTCCAATACCCGGAAAGGGCCGGCGGGTTCGTCGGAGATGGCCACACCATGCACACCACGCCAGCCGGGGTCATAGACATTCCCTTTAAAATAAAGGAAATATTTCCGGTTTGCCGGACAATAGACGACAGCCGGATTCACCATGATAAGGTTATCCGGTTTCACCGCTGTTCCTTCCGGCGACGGTTCCAACACATTATTCGGTTTTACCCGCGAACGGGGAATAAGCAACGGTTGTTCGTTACAGGTATATTTACCCTCCAGCAATTCTTTTATGGAGTTAAAACACAGCACTCCCAATTTCTGGTTTTGCTGGATACGGTCCCTTTTACTCAGCGTTCCTTTTATACGGGCATTCTCTCCGGGGTCTACCGAACCGCAGTAATACAGGTAATATTTCCCGTTAAAGCGCTTGATATGTGTATTCGAAACGGTCTGGGCATCCCACGAACTCCGGTCCGGAGTATAGCCGTCCTTATTATAGACAAAACCAATATTTTTGTATCCCCCATAAGGAGAATCGGAAACAGCGACCCCTATCTTCGACCCTAACAGCCAGGCATCGACAAAAGGCGGATGTCCGGTTCCCGACTCCATGGCAGAATAAAACAGATAGTATCTTCCATCCTCTTCCGCCCGGATAGCCGAACCGCACCAGACAAAATGGCTTTCCAGCGAAAATGCCGAAAAACCGACAGGAAACTCCGAATCTCCACGCTGCACAACCTCCATGTCGACAGGTCCGGCCTGGTAAGAGCGTTGAGACCAGTCTTCCGGCAAACTACATCCCATCTCTTCAAAAGGAAGCGGGCTGAAATCATAAATATATTTATATACCGCCGCATCCGGTAAAAATCCTTTTATGGGGTCATCCGGGTCTTTAAAGCCTGGATTCAGGTTTGTAATGTAATTGTTCGACCATTCAGCCCAGGCCGGCTGGCCATTTAAAATGCGTTTCACCTGGAAAAACAAATTACTACTGATTAGGTTGCCACGCGGTATACGGGGATTATTTTCCCAATAACCGGCCAGTAAAGGATAGGCAGTCACATAAGGAGGTTGGTCGTAATGAATCGTGTTCAGGCGTTGCTCGAAAATTCCTCCTTTATCCATTGTCGCTTTGCTCCATCCCTCCATCCGGTTGTCGATATGAAAGGCTTGGGGGACATCTACAAATATGTTGTTTTTATAGATATTATCGTGTCCTCCACCAATCAGGACCGGTATGGTTCCCGCCTTATAATACAGGCAGCCGAATACCTCCATGCCACAGGCTCCGTCATCGTGATACGTAGCAGAAACTCTATGTTCGGATTTCATGTGATGCAAATAACAATAGCGGACAAGCATACCGCGTTCGGAAGGGTCGCGCCCGTAATAAATCGCTCCCTGGTCGTCTACTTCCTGGCAGACATGATGGATATCGCAATATTCGATTATGTGGTCGTTTCCGTTAAGCAGGATAGCCATGCTGGGGGCATCGTAAATTTCGCAATGGGAGGCTTTGTTTCCAACACCGTCCAACGAAACACCCGCCCGGTAGGAGCGTTCTATGCGGTTAAAGTTGTAAATACGGCAGTTCTCCACGTAATTGAATGCCGGGGTAAGCGTCGCACGCTGGCCTCCACCCACACTGACACCTCCGGAACCCAACTGATAAAGCAGGCTGTTACTTACCCCGTTGTAACGACCGGCTTTCCGGTCAAACAGCCGGTCGTCATAAAGACGTGAGCTTAAATTACCGATAACAGCCGGCACACCTTCGGGATTCGATAAGTCTGCGCTATGCCGCGGTTCAGACGAGCCATCAGCCGGCATTTCTCCCCGGCCAATACTGACACCGACATACCCTAGGTTACGAATCACACAGCTATCCACTTTCGTATATTCCGACTGTTCGATGTAGACACCCATTCCACGCGAATACTCGAGTGTGACGCCCTGCAAAGTAACATTGCTACACCCTTCGAAGGCAAACAACGGAGTCCCTAACAAACTAACCTGAATCTCCCGGACAGGTTCATCCGGCGGAAGCAAATAGATTTTCCCTCTTTTCCGGTCTATCACATATTCACCCGGAAGGTCGATTTCCTCCACCAAATTCAAGGCATACCAACGGCGGAAAGGAGCACCGGTCTTAAAACCGTATAAAGTGGCCTGGGCAGCCGTTACTGTTTTCCGTTCCGGGTCTATCGCTTTTACCGGTAACATATCGTCGGCATATCCGTAAGCAAAATAGCCTGCAATCCAGGCATCTTCCACCGACTTCCATTCCGACGGACGTTGCTCGGCATACTCGAACACGGGATCTCCCAAACCATATTTCTGTTCACGTGGTATATCGCCGGTACAATGTACCTTTCCTATCAGTACCGTACTGTCGTTGGGCCATCGCGCGATATGTTGCGGCTGACCGTTAATAAACAGTTCGCTCCACGACGGCAAAGCCGGACGGCCAAAACCTTTTGGGGTCAGCCCGGTCAGCGTATATCCTAACTCCCGTAAGTTTATTTCCCGTACCTGCTTCCTCACTTCGGGCTGCAAACGCCCGGACACCTCCGGTTCCGATACGGGGCGCAGATGTTTCGGCTGCAATTTTATACTGCCGGTAAAAGAGACCTTTTCCCCTTGATAAGGAGCTATCAGCAGGTTGGAATACCCTTTTACATCAATCGTCCGGCCGAGAGGATACATGCCCTCCCGAATACGAATTTCGACCGAATCGCCGGCATACCGGGCGGCTTCCGACAAGGCACGTTCTACCGTAGCAAAGGGAGAATGTAAACTCCCCCGGCCTTTATCATTCCCTTTCGAGGAAACGATAAGGACCTGTTTTGCTTCTGCAAAGGTTGCAAAGAACAAGAGGGCAACACAAAGGTGGACAAGTTTATATCTTCTGTATTTCATGACACATATTTATTTTTTACACGGAGTAAGGTACAATACGCAACCGCTGTTACCTTCCACATCCAACGTCAGGTTTTCCTGTCCCTGTAGTTTGATTTCCTTTACGCTGACAACTTCTTTCTTTTTACCCGGTGCCTGATAATATAAAGTCGCTTTATACCGGGATTGGTCTTTCAACATATCAAGCGGTAATACGACCTGTCGTTTATCGCTGGCATTCAGGACGCTGACATACCAGTCGGATGCAGAACGGCGGGCAACGACTGCATACGAATCCATATCCCCTTCATAGAAACGGGTATCATCCCATACAACAGGAATCGAACAATAAAAATCGGTTATAGCATCCGTCTTAATCACCGATTCGGCAGAACCGGCACCACCGGCACGAGACGGAGCGTTGTAAGGACGGTCATACCAGAAGATAAACTGCCACGGGCTGTAAATGGCAATACGTTTAGCCAATTGAGCCGCACGTCCACCCATCTTTTCCGTCACACGTTCGGCAAAGAAACAATTCGTGTAATCGCCTGCCCCGCAAATCATACGGTTGTATAACGTATAAATCGCCTGATTCAAGTTCGGACTTTCCTCATCTCCGCGGATACCTTCCTGCGTAATCAGGTTCGGATAGGTACGGGAATAACCGGTCGGACGGTATTCGTCGTGAACATCGACCATGAGTTCATATTTGGCCGCTTTACGGATTGCCTGATGCAGCCAGGCTGTCGAATATTGGTCGCCGACATTTACAAAACCGAATTTGATACCTTTGATTCCCCATTTTTTATACAGCGGAAGGATTTCATCCAGCTGTTTATGCAAGGCCTTTTTGTTTACATAGACCAGGATCCCTACGTCTTTAGCGTTGGCATATTCAATCACTTTCGGCAAATCGAGCGGTCCTTTGGAACGCGCCGGGTCGACAGTAACAGTTGTGGCATCCGAAAGCGTATCTTCTTCTGCACCGTACCAGCCGGCATCGAACTCGACATAAGCGATATTGTTTTCAGCGGCAAAGTCGATGGCGGCAAAAGAGCCGGCAGTGGTTAAAGTCACCTCACGGAGCACTTCTCCCGGTTTAATCCAGCTGGTATTCTGAATCTGGTTCGGTTCGTTCAGGTTCAACACCAAATCATTGTTCTGCACCAACTGTCCGGGATGGTCGGCCACCATCACATAACGCCAGGGAGACTGGTAACCGGCTAAATCGAGATTCACATGACCGGACAAGACAGACTGCACACCTATCCCCTCGTTACTCTTGCCCAGCTTCATGCGGGAATAATCCACCAAGGCAGCTTCGCCGATTGCCACGAACTTCCGGTCGTTTACCTGTATCACCTGCGGACGGTCTCCTACACCTTTCAGCGCACTCAGTTTCGTTTTAGAATAAGCGCCTTGTGCCATACCGGTCACCCAGGTATCACAATCGCGGCTGAAGAGGAACTGCGTATTTTCGGCAGTCAACGTACAATTCCAGAAATCCAGCTTATCGAAGGCATAACGGAAAGCCAACCCTTCATCATACAAGCGAACGAACAGGGTCATTTCTTTTTGGTTCTGATCGGAGCGCAATAAAAGTTCCAGTTCGTTATATCGGTTTGTCACCAGCGAACGTTCCCCGTAAACCGGTTGCCAGGTCTGGTCGACCGAAGTCCTCGTCTGACCGGTTACCTGCCAGTTTCCGGCTAACATGTTTTCTTTCAGCTCCAGCTGTAATGTTTTCGCTTCCATGACTTTCTCCCCCTTGTCGGACAATGCAATCCGTACAGACTTTTCATTCACCAGGATATCCGCCTTCAATGTTTCCGAAGGGCTTGTCAATGGCAACATCGTTTGTGCACAAATCCATAAGGGTTGTAATAAGGCACACAATAATAAATTTACTCTTTTCATATGTAAATAAATTGCGCTCCCTATCTCAAGAGAGCCGTTTAAACCA
>ERZ791830.370-NODE-370-length-49340-cov-6.009942_pt1 | contig 49340 bp, 35 predicted proteins | sample MGYA00509945_ERZ791830 | MGnify/ENA primary metagenome ERZ791830 (study PRJEB30046, sample SAMN00792021) | human gut metagenome | study: EMG produced TPA metagenomics assembly of the A metagenome-wide association study of gut microbiota in type 2...
GCCCTGCACCGGTCTCGGCCGGGAGGCGGCGAAAATCCCCAGCGCCAGGATCGCAGCGGCGGAGACCCCGGCAACGGTAAGCCACAGCCTGCGGCGTTTCCGATAATGGAGCCGCCGGAGGACGGCTGCGCGCAGCTCTGCCGCTGTCTGATAGCGCTTGTCCACATTTACTTCAATGCACCGTTCGATGACGGGACGGAACGGCCCCGCCGCCAGGGCCCGGGAGGGGTGCTGCCCGATGAGCATTTCGTTGAAGGTCACACCGGCGGCGTAAAGGTCGGCGCGGGCATCCGTCTGGGAAAAGCCGTATTGCTCCGGCGCGGCATAGCCGGTGGTGCCCATGATCCGCGTGTCGCTGTTGTGAGTCGGGTTGGATATCCGGGAGACATCAAAGTCGATCAGCACCAGCTCACTGCCCCGCAGGATCAGGTTTTCCGGTTTGATATCCCGGTGGACGATTCCGGCCTGGTGCAAAACGGTGAGCGCGTCGCAGAGCTGGCAGATAATATCTGCCGCCTCCGCCTCCGGCAGGAAGCCCTTTTCCAGAAGGAAGGCCAGTGTATCGCCGGTTATAAACTCCTCTACGACGGCGGTCCGGTCTCCAACCTCCTGCACCTGGTAGATCTGGGGAAGGTGCGGGCAATGGAGCTGTGCCAGCTTTTGATACACGTCTCCCTTTCCTTCAAATTCCCGGTAGATACGGCGCTGACCGCTTTCGCGGTCCCTGGCCAGATAAATGCAGCTGTGTCCTGCGGATTTCAGCTGCTTCTCAAGCCGTATGGATTCTAATTCAATCACGACAAGTCCTCCGATGACAGCTTAAATGATACGAAAGTATTATAGCAAGCGACCAAATCCTTGTAAAGGTCGAACGGTATGAGAAAAAGAAGAAAAAAGCCGGACCGGAAGTCAGCTTTGTTTCCATAGCCCGACCTTTCTAAAATACTATTTAATCAACCTGTTTTTTTGCAAGTAATTGATGTACTTCTGTTAAACTGTTATTCATAGCCAAACCTCAACCTCCTTGTGCTTAGAGTATATGAAGTTTTGGCTTTATCTTGTAGTTTGCGAATATCCGTATAAATAGAAAAAGCCCTTTGAGAAAAGGATTTCTCCTCTCTCAAAGGGCAAGTTGGCAAACTGGAATTTGACAAGTACCTTATAGCTTCATATTTTCAAACCTATTATATCAAATTTTTTTGATTTAATCATAAAAAATGCTATACCAGCAACTATTATGTATCCGAACAATGAAATAACAGATGATTCAATTCCAAATTCTCCACCTGTGATGGCGAAATCTTTTGAATTAAGTACATATGTCATTATAGAATATTTATCCATTTTTTCCCCAATAGCTAATCCTCCACCAATAATCACAACGTTCCAGATAGCATGAACTATTCCACTATTCCAAACTGAACCACTTTCTATTGCAATCATCGAAAACATAACGCCTACCATCGTTCCGGCGATAATTACTAATAAACAACTGCCTATTGAAAAATCCTGTCCAAGAACATGTACAATACCAAATAACATTGATGGAACAATTACAGCCACCTTAATATTCCATCTTTTCTTTAATGCATTAAGTATAACTCCTCTAAACACCATTTCTTCAACAAATCCAGCCGCTATTCCGGTAAATGCAATCCCTGCACTTAAAGTATTGAACATCTGATTTCCATTCATATTTGAGGATACATACTTACCGTTGAATAGTAAAAGATAACTTCCTTTTATAACAAATGGTAATAATACAGCTATTAAAATCCATCTTATTTTAATAGCAAATTTAGGCATTCCGAAATCCGAAGTCGGCAATTTAATAATTTTGCTAATAAACATTTTCAGAATAAGATATGTCAATCCAGCATATATAATTCCAGCGATAATATTACAAATGCCAGTTGGAATTTTTATTATAACAAACATACTTGCAATGGATTGTGCAATAATCTGTGTGATTATTAAAATAAATATGGCAACAAATGATGTGCTAATTGCTTTTTTTGTACTCATTTTATTTCACCTTTATAACTTTCGATTTTCTCAATTCTCCAAACTTGAAGTTATCAGTGCTTATCTTTTAGAAAACAGCCAGCTACAGCGACGCCAAATCCAAGAACACCTAGGACATATCCAAAGAAATTATTTGTTGTCACAGCAATTCCTAAAAGTATTGTTGCAATCCCTAATAACTCAATCTTAATTCCTTTCATAGCAAACCTCCGTTGCAAATCCTGATTTGTATTTCTGTTTGTTTTAAAAATGGGCAACTCCGATTGAAATTGCCCACTCATTGCACGAATTATGCGATTTTTTCTTGCTTGCACTTGATTTTGCATCAAATGATGTAAGTTTGATGTAAATCACTGTTTTTTAGTTTTTTATCAAATGAAGTACGTCCCGTCTATTTGGTTAAACGGTACATCGTTACATCAGCTTAATACATCTTTGCACCAGCCGGGATGTGGTTATCCAGCATGATAAGATGCAGCTTTTCTTCGCCCTCTTCATGGTGAACGGCACTAATCAGCATTCCGCAGGAATCGATGCCCATCATGGGTCTGGGGGGCAGATTGGTGATGGCGAGAAGGGTCTTTCCTACCAGCTCTTCGGGCTCATAGTAGGCATGAATTCCGCTCAAAATCACCCGATCTGTGCCCGTCCCGTCGTCCAGCAGGAACTTTAAGAGCTTCTTAGACTTCTTCACAGCCTCGCATTCCTTGACCTTCACGGCACGGAAATCGGACTTGGAGAAGGTGTCAAAGTCCACAAAATCAGTGAACAGCGGCTCGATCTCCACCTTGGAGAAGTCGATCTTCTCTTCTGCCGCAGGGGCGGCGGGAGCAGCCTCGGGGGCAGATTCCGCCTTGGCCTTCTGCTCGTCGGCCTTCTTCTTTTCAAGGTCCGTGGGCTTCATGGTGGGGAACAGCAAAACATCCCGGATGGAAGCGGAGTCGGTCAGCAGCATGACCAGGCGGTCAACGCCGAAGCCCAGACCGCCCGTGGGAGGCAGGCCGTATTCCAGGGCGGTGACGTAGTCGTAGTCCACCTGGGCACGGGACGCGGGGTCCACGGCCAGACGGTCAGCCACCTGCTTTTCGAATCTTGCCTTCTGGTCGATGGGGTCGTTCAGCTCGGAGAAGGCGTTGCCAAACTCTGTGGCGTTGATGAAGTATTCAAACCGCTCGGTAAAGGCGGGATCATTGGGCTTCCGCTTGGCCAGGGGGCTGTTCTCTACGGGATAGTCGTAGATGAAGGTGGGCTGGATCAGGTTCTCCTCTACAAAGGCATCGAAGAACTCGGCCAGGATGGCGCCCTTGGTGGGAATCTCCGGCAGCTCCACATTGTGGGCCTTGGCCTCGGCAATGGCCTCCTCGTCAGAGGAAATGGCGGCAAAGTCCACACCGGAATACTTCTTGACAGCCTCGATCATGGTCATGCGCTCCCAGTGGGACAGGTCGATGTCCTTGCCCTGGTAGGAGATCTGCAAGGAGCCGCAGACCTTCATGGCCACGGTTTTCATCATTTCTTCCACCAGATCCATCATACCGTGAAAATCGGTATAGGCCTGGTAGAGCTCAATGGAGGTAAACTCGGGATTGTGGGTGGGGTCCATGCCCTCGTTCCGGAAAATACGGCCCACTTCATAGACCCGATCCATGCCGCCTACGATGAGCCGCTTCAGGTACAGCTCGGTCTCGATGCGCAGCACCATGTCGATGTCCAGGGTGTTGTGGTGGGTATAGAAGGGACGGGCAGAAGCACCGATCTCAAAGGGGGTCAGGATGGGGGTATCCACTTCCAGGAAGCCCTTGCTGTCCAGGAAGTGCCGCAGCTCCCGGAGGATCATGCTGCGCTTGACGAAGGTATCCTTCACCTCGGGGTTGACGATCAGGTCCACATAGCGCTGGCGGTAGCGGGTCTCCCGGTCCGTCAGGCCGTGGAACTTTTCGGGCAGGGGCAGCAGGGATTTGCTCAGCAGAGTGGCCTTGTGGACCCGCAGGGAGATTTCGCCCCGCTCGGTCTTGAACACATCGCCCTCTACGCCAACAATGTCGCCAATGTCGTTTTTCTTAAACCGGGCAAAATCCGCCTCGTCCATGGCGTCGAAGCGCACATAGAGCTGGATTCTGCCGGTGTTGTCCTGCAAATCGCAGAAGGACACCTTGCCCATGCCCCGCTTGCTCATGAGGCGGCCTGCCAGGGTGACAGTGCGCCCTTCCATGGCATCAAAATGCTCTTTGATCTCCTTGGCGGAGGAGGTGACGTCAAACTTGGTCTGCTGGAAGGGGTCCAGCCCCTCGGCCCGGAGGGCCTCCAGCTTGTCCCGCCGGACCTTCACCTGGTCGGACAGGGGCATTTCTGCCTGGGGTACAAACTTTGCCATGGCTTAGCCCTCACGAGAGACGCTGATGACCTTCATGGTGAAGGAACCGGCGGGGGCATTCACGGTGAACTTTTCACCGGCAGCCTTGCCGACGATGCCGCGGCCGAAGGGGGAGTCATCAGACAGCTTGTTTTCCATGGGGTTGGCTTCCTGAGAGCCGGTGATCTTGTACTCGAAGCGCTTGCCGTTCTCGTCTTCCACCACCACGGTGCAGCCCAGACCCACGCGGCCGGTGGCCTCGTTCTCGTCCTCAATGATGACGGCGTGGGACAGCACGTCTTCAATCTCGGCGATTCGGCCGTACAGCTTGGCCTGCTCGTTCTTGGCGGCATCGTATTCGGAGTTTTCGGACAAGTCGCCATAGGACCGGGCCTCGGCGATCATGGCGGCAACCTCGCGCTCACGGGTGGTCTTCAGATAGTTCAGTTCCTTTTCCAGGTCTGCCAGACGCAGGCTTGTGATTTTATATTCCTTAGCCATTTTCAAAATCCTTTCTTAGCTGAAAATTTCCATAGCTTTTCATATTATAGAGGAAAACCCCCGGGGAGTCAAGAAGATTCCCGGGGGTTTTCGGAAAATAATCCCCTGTTCGCGGCGGATTATTCCCCGATATGGGTCAAAAGCTGACGGTAAATGGCGGCGGTCTCCGCCGGGTCCTTTCCGCTGAGCACATAGGTCTTGTCCGTATCCGTTTTCAGGACAATGGCGCTTTGGGGGTTATAATAGGTCATGCGGGTGTAAGTGCCAAATTCCTCGTTTTCAAACAGGCCTGCCAGCAGCCGGAAGGAGCCAAGGCCCCAGGTGCGGGCGCCGGGAACATTTTCGCTGCGCAGCTCGGCATCGGCAATTTCGGAATAGGGGATGGTTGTGGAGCCGTAATAGGTCACGTCCACCTGCATGGCGGTGTCCAGAAACTGATATTTCACGGAACCGGTGAAGAGCATCACGGCCACAAACACCAAGATCGCTGCCCCGATGGCTGCCACCGACTTATTGACCTTCCCCTCCCAGGCGGGCTGGGGCCGGAAAGTCACGCCCTGACGCTGCTGCTTTTTATAAAAGACATAGGAATAGACCATGGGAATGGCATTTCCCAGAACCAGAAGCACGATCAGGCAGGCCGAAGCCGCTTTTTCCGGCAGAAAGCTGGTGGGAATCATCAAAAAGCCGCAGGCCATATAGCATGGCCCCGCCAGACGGTGGGTAGCGTTCCAGTTTTCGTCGCTGGAGGCGGTCCATCTGACCCGGATGCCGACGGTGCTGTTGGGGCGGCACTTGGGCATATAGTTGCCCAGTACCAGATACATGGCGGCGAAGAGCCAACTCAGGATGCGCAGAACGGGCACTTCCATGCGCTGCACCGCAACGGCATAGGAAATCCAGAAGGTGACATTGGACAATACGGGAATGATCCAGATGACAACGCTGTTGATTTTTTTGTTTTTCTCCCGGTCCTTTTCCAGCTTTTCGGTCAGATGCAGGCACAGAGCCAGTGTCAGTGCCAGAAGCACGGGGGTGAACAGCACAACCAACGGAAAGACAGTCTGGGGATTTGTGCTCCATAGCACAAGCCCGATGAGTGCGGGAAGCAGGGTAAAGGCGTAGCAGTGTACGCGGGTTTTCTTACTGTACATGGTTGGGCTCCTCTCTCCAGGCAAGCGAGATTTTTTTCAGAATCCACAGGCAAAGAGCTGCCATGACGGCAAGAACCAGGTAGACAAGGGAATAGGTCAGGGCCTGGGATGAAAGAAACTGAGGGATACCAGTGAGGCTGTCCAGCAGAAAATGAATGCCCAGGCAGCCCAGGATCCACCGGGAATCCTTTTTCCGGAAACCGTAGAAGACCATGGCGGTCATGCAGGTCTGGCAAACCATGGTCAGGACCCGCTCCAGCCCTGCCAACAGGAAGAGCCCGGCAGAGGTGCTCTTCAGGGCTGCGGCAGCAGCGGTCAGCTGGGCGGTATCTGCCCCGGCGGCGGCTGCCTGCGCAGCCAAAGCATCGAAGCCGCCGCTTTGCAGCAGAAACAGATATACCAGGTTATTGATGTAGGTCAGCCCGATGAGCAGAATCGCCTCTATTCCACCGTGGCCCAGGCCTGCGGCCAGGGCGCGGGGAAAGGTCAGATTTTTTCGCAGCAGCCCCGCACCGGCGCAGCGGCCTGCCAGCTCGAAAAGCCCCGCGGTCAGGGCAAGCCCCAGGGTATAGAGAAGCAGATGCTTCTGCGTCCAACTCAGGAATCCGGCATTTGCGGACAGGGCTGTGAGAATGGGCAACCGGATGAGCATCTGGGGCACGAAAAAGCCCAATGCGCCCACAATCCAGGCAGAGACGATACCCTCCCCCCTGTGCTTTTGCGCGTAGAAGATCAGGCCTCCGATGGGCAGAATCAGACAGATGCCCAGCGTGATGCAGCAGGCAATGATTTTGGTAGCGTAGTGTTCCATGATTTACTCCCCTTTCAGGTCCGCGATCCACAGAAGTGTTTCTTCCAGCACCGATGTATTCAGCGTGTAATAGATGAATTTTCCCTCCCGGCTGTCATAAACCAGGTCCGCATCCTTCAGCACGGACAGGTGCCGGGAGATGGCCGCTCCGGAAATATCGAAATGATCCGCAATTTCTCCGGCGCTTTTTTTGCCGGATTTCAGCAGATTCAGGATTTCCCGCCGGGTTGGGTCAGCCAGGGCTTTCAGGGTTTGCTGCAATCCCATGGGCACACCTCCTGAGAAATATTTAACAATTAACTTAATTGCTAAATGAATGATACCACGGGGGAGACCGTTTGTCAAGGGGAAAAGAAACCTCTTGCACATTTTTGTTTCAAAGGATAGAATAGAGCTAAGGAAGGGGGCTTTGGCTTGCGGCGACTTAGAATACTCTGCTTTGCGGCGGCAATCTGTCTGCTGCTATCTGCCTGCGGCAGTGCGGCAGCGGCGAAAACCAAGGGCGAAGCCCCGGGAACCCCCTATATCATGCCGGAATTTCGGGATGCCCGGTTTCACAAGGAGGCGGCCACGGACTGCGGGGCGCTGAGGCTGGATGACGCCTGCCTGGACCAGGGCTATGTGGCGGTGCTGGCCCAGTCGGAAAAGCGGATGAAATTCCAGATCCTTTCGGGAGAGGAGACCTACAATTACGACCTGCCCGACCGGGAAGCCCAGGTGTTCCCCCTGAACATGGGCAGCGGCAGCTATACCTTCAGGCTCATGGAGCAGATCGCGGGCACCAAGTATGCCTGCACCTGGTCCGGCAGCCGCCAGGTGACATTGGAGGATGAATTTGAGCCCTTTCTCCGGCCCAGCCAGATGGTTGCCTATTCGGCTTCTTCCCGGTGTGTCGCGCTGACGAAGCAGCTTGCCGAAAGCTGCGAGACGGATACGGAGCTTGCATCCGCAATTTATGAATACCTGGTGGATAGCATCCGCTATGACAGGCAGAAGGCTGCCACGGTCCAGAGCGGCTATCTGCCGGACCCGGACGAGACTCTGACAACCGGAAAGGGCATCTGCTTTGACTATGCGGCTTTGGCCGCAGCCATGCTGCGCAGTGCCGGCATTCCCTGCAAGCTGATCACGGGCTATGTGGAAAACGATGTTTACCATGCCTGGAACTGCTTCTATCTGGAGAGCCAGGGCTGGGTGACGGTGCAGATTGCCGCGTCGCCGGACACCTGGCAGCGGGTGGACATCACCTTTGCCGCCAGCGGAACGCCAACCAATGCATTGCAGGATGATTCGCGGTATACCCCGCGGTTTACCTATTGAATGGGGGGAAACACCATGAAAACAAAAGGACTGACAAGACAGGAGCTCTCCGCCTTCTGCGCCGGTGTGTCGGTGCTGCTGGGCTCCGGCAGCGGGATGGAAGAGGCCGTGGGCTTGTACGCCGAGGATTCCACCGGTGCGCTGGAGGCTGCCTGCAAGGCAATGGTGCCCAATATGAGCCTGGGCTTCGGAGAAGCCGCCGCCCAAACGGGGCTGTTCCCGGACTATGCTCTGGCGGTGATGCAGACTGCCGAGGCTTCAGGCCGGCTGGAGGAGGGCTTGGGCCGTCTGGCGGAATACTACGACCGGCAGGATGCCCTGGAAAAGAAGGTCCGCAGCGCGATCACCTATCCGGCGGCGCTGCTGCTGCTGCTGGGCGGTGTGCTGGCGGTGCTGGTTTTCGGGGTCATGCCCATGTTTCAGAACGTATACGACAATGTGACCGGCGGACTGGCCGCATCCAGCTATGCCTATGTGCTGTGGGCGGAGGTCCTCAGCCGGGTGGGGCTGTGCGTGGCCATTCTGGCAAGCGTGGGCCTGTTAGTGCTTGCGGCAGTCCAGCGCCGGGACCCGGAAAAACTGCGGCCCCGGTTTGCCCGGTTCCCGCTGACAAAGGACGCTTTTCTCACCATGGCCAAGGCCAATATGACGGATATGCTCGCCACCCAGCTGTGCAGCGGCATGGATGGGGCGGAAGCCCTGGACAGCGTGCTGCTCCATACGGAGCACAAAGACCTGAAAGCCGCTCTGGAGCGGTGCCGGGAATATATGGGAGAGGGCGAGAGCCTGGCAAAGGCCCTGTTCCATGCCCGCATCTTCCCCGGCCTCAGCGGAAGAATGCTCCTGAGCGGGGAGGAGAGCGGCACTCTGGCGGAGACCACGGCCACTCTGGCGGAAAAGCTGTCCGGCGACGCCTGGGAGGCGCTGGAAGCGCTGGTTGACCGGGTGGAGCCGGTGCTGGTGGGCTTCCTGACGGTTTGTGTGGGGCTGACCCTGGTCAGTGTCATGCTGCCGCTGCTGGGCATTCTGGGGGCGGTGTGATGTGAAAAAGCTGTTCGTTGCGCTGCTGCTGTGCGTCTGTGTTCCGGCAGGCTTTCTTTGGACGCGGGCAGCCCGGCGGGATATCCGTTTGCAGAGCCGGGAATCCGTCCGGCAGGCGGTGCTGCGCAGCGCCGTGGAGTGCTACTGCGTGGAGGGAGCGTACCCGGAGAGCCTTGGCTATCTGGAGGAGAACTACGGCCTGAATGTGAACCATCGGGATTTTATTGTGACCTATGAGGTGTTTGCCAGCAATGTGGCCCCGGATGTCCGGGTGCTGGTGCGGGGGGAGGCAGAACCGTGAGAAAATCTTCCGGCGCGTTGGCGCTCATGAATCTGCTCCTGGCCTTGGCACTGCTGGTGCTGGCTCTGGCAGGGGCCCGGCTCTATGGCCGGACCCTGGACATTCGCCGGGAGAACACCCGGCTGCGCAGTGCCGTTGGCTATATCCAGAGCCAGGTAGGCGCGGCGGGATATTCCCGGGTGGCGCTGCGGCAGGGGCCGGAGGGAGTCATGCTCTGCATCCCCGAAGGGGCTTCGGATTATGAAACCCGCATTTTTGCCTGGGAAGGGCAGCTCTACAGCCAGTTTGCAGCAAAGGACGCGGCGGTGGACTTATCGGACAGCCAGGCTCTGTGCGAACTGTCCGCCTTTTCCCTGACGGCCCGGGGAGCGCTGCTGGAAATCCGGGCGGACGGAAAGACGGGCTTTGCCTGGTGCCGGGGAGGAATTCGAAATGAGACATAGGGAGAGCACCACCGGCCGCCTGGCCATGACGGGCCCCTTGGTGCTGTTTGTGGGCATTTTCGCAGTGTGCTGCGGAATTCTCACCTGCGTTTTTTTTCGGGGCGCGCAGCTCAGCCGGGAAGCGGCGCAGTACAATGAAGCCGTGATGCTCTGCCGCAGCCAGGCAGAGCGGCTGCGGGCGGGGGAAGCGCTGCCCGAGCACAGCTGCTTTGACGGCAGCCTTGCCCAGTGCGGCCCGGAGGACGCGGAATATTTGCTGTCAACCGCAGCGGAGCCCCGGCAGGGCTGCGTTTGCTGGACGCTGACGGTTTCCACGCCGGAGGGAGAGGCACTGTACAGCCTGGACATTTTTATGGAGGAGGCGCGCAGGTGAGAACGAGAGAGATGCATATGGGCGCTTTGGCGGTGCTGCTCTGCGTGACCGTGCTCTGCGTTGCGGTGTTCGGGGCCCTGACTCTGGTTACGGCAGCGGGGGACCTTCGCATGGCGCGCAGGACCGGGGAATATACAAGGTCCTGGTATGATTTGGAGAATCAGGGGCAGCTCTGGTGCAGCCAGATCCGCCGGTGGCAGGGGGGCAACTGCCAGTTGCCCCCGGATACGGTCCTGGAAGACGGGGTTGCCGGTGTAAAAATCCAGGATCAGACGGGAAAACTGGAAATTTGGCTGTCCCTTTCCGACGGCACGCTGCTGCAATGGGACCATACAGCCGTTTGGCAGCCGGAGGAGACCCTGCACCTCTGGCCCGGGGAAGGAGCGGAAGATGGAAATTGAAGCGATTCTGCGCCGCGCGGTTGACTGCGGTGCATCGGATATCTTTGTGGCGGCAGGTCTGCCGCTGACCTTTAAGATCAAGGGGGAGCAGCAGCGCACCGGGCAGCCCTATACCCCGGCGGACAGCGGGGCCTTTGCTGCGGCGCTGTACCGCCTGGCGGGCCGGGAAAGCTACTGCGTGGACGGAAGCCGTATGGACGACGATTTTTCCTGCTCCCTCAGCGGCATTGGCCGGTTCCGGGTGAATCTGTTCCGGCAGCGGGGCACTCTGGCCGCGGTGGTCCGGGTCATCGGCTTCGGCCTGCCGAAGCCGGAGGAATTCCACATTCCGCCGGAGATCATGGCGGTGAAGGACTGCAAAAAGGGCCTGGTGCTGGTGACGGGCCAGGCGGGCTCCGGCAAGACCACCACCCTGGCCTGCATTGTGGACGCCATCAATCACAGCCGCTCCGGCCATATTCTCACCCTGGAAGACCCGGTGGAGTATATCCACCGGCACGATAAGTGCATTGTCAACCAGCGGGAGATCCGGTGCGACTGCCCCAGCTATGTGGCGGCTCTGCGCAGCGCCCTGCGGGAGAGCCCGGATGTGATTTTCCTGGGGGAGATGCGGGACCGGGAGACCATGGAGGTGGCCATGAGCGCCGCCGAGACCGGGCAGCTGCTGCTGTCCACCCTGCATACCATCGGCGCTGCCAACACCATCGACCGCATTATCGATGCCTTCCCGCCGGAGCAGCAGAGCCAGATCCGCTTACAGCTGTCCATGGTTTTGCAGACGGTCATCAGCCAGCAGATGGTGCCGGATGTGAATGGGGACCCCATTCCCGTGTTTGAAATCATGCATATGAATCTGGCAATCCGCAATCTGATTCGGGAGAGCAAGACCCACCAGATCGACAGCGCCATTGCCTCCAATGCTTCCCAGGGAATGCGGACCATGGATATGGCGCTGCTGGATCTGTGGAATCGGGGGCAGATTTCCAGGGAAACGGCTCTGACCTATTGCACGAATTTGGAGACAATGCGAAAAAAGCTGGGATAAAATTGATTTTTTAGATAAATAACTCTTGTAATTCTTCCCAAGTTGTGGTATCTTGTTAGAGTAGAATCAATTCGGGGAGGGGTGTAGACGTGCGGGAATCCGTAGAGATCACCATGTTGGGGAAATTCACCATTTTTGGCCCCGGGATGGCCGCACCCAAAGCCGTCAGCCTGACGGGAAGAGCCCGGCGGCTGTGGATTTTAACGGCGTATCTGATCCTGAATCGGGAGCGCGGCGTCAGTGCCCGGGAGCTCATTGATCTGCTGTGGCCGGATTCGGAGAGCAGCGATCCCATAGCTACCCTGCAAAACAACATCAGCCGCGCCAGAAACGCTCTGGAGGAGCTGGGGCTGCGGGACGGGAAGAAGCTGATCTGCAACCGCTCCGGCACCTACTATTGGGCCCCGGATATGGAGACGACGCTGGACTGCGAGCAGTTCCGCACGGCGCTGCGGGCCTGCCTGGACGAGGTGGGCAATATCAAAGATGAGGCTTTGGCGGCCCGGGCAATCCGGCTGTATTCCGATGATTTCCTGCCGGAATGCGCCACAGACAGCTGGTGCGTCAATACAAATGCCTATTATCACGCGTCCTATTTGCAGCTCTGCCGGAAAATGACGGCCCATCTGCTGGATCGGCAGGCCTATGCCGAGGTGGGGCAGATCTGCCGCCGGGTGCTGGGGCTTGACCCTGCCGCAGAGGAGTTTGCGGTTCGGCTGATGCAGGCCCTGACCCGCAGCGGAATGCCGGACAAGGCTCTGGAATACTACGATTACATCAGCAAGCTTTACCTGGAGACCTATGCCGTGCCGCCCTCCCAGGAGCTGGAGGCGGAAAAGGCCATTGCGGTGCAGCAGCGCTATGGCGGCGCGGTGGACGAAAACCAGCTGGCCGCCTTCCTGGCCGGCCCCCAGCAAGCCGGAGCCTTCCGCTGCGACAACAGCGTGTTTCGGGAGATGGCCCGGCGGCAGCTGCGGACCATGGAGCGGACCGGAGAGAAAGCCCGGCTGCTCATGGTAGAGCTGCAAAACCGGGAGCTGCCCGGGGAAAAGCGTGCCCAGCTCATGCGCAGAATGGAGCTGACCATTCTGGAAAGCCTGCGCATGGGGGATCCCTTCACGCGCATGGGGGCGGACTGCATCCTGATCATGCTGGCCGGTGCGGATGACAGCGGCGCAGCAGTGGTGGAAAAACGTGTTTGCCGGAATTATCGGCAGACCTATTCCGTGCCGGCCTCTGCCTTTGTGTTCCGCAGCATGGACCTGAAGCGGCTGGGGCAGAAAATGATTTAATTTAAGACGAAAAAAAGCGATAAAAGCGCCATTCTTCCTATTTTCCCTTTCGGAAAGTACAGAATGGCGCTTTTGGTATTTCTTGTCATACTTTGGAACGATTTACAAACATGCCCTATCCTGCTAAAATGCATATACGGAAAGAGTATTTTTGCGCACTTCTTGTCAAAAGCAACGTCTCTCCCCCGGGGGTGAGGGCAATGGCAAGGGCTGGGTGCGTATATATGCGAATGAATTCTACTTAAAAACTGCTTTCTGAACAAAATTTTTGACGAACAGAAGGGAAAAAATTCTAAAATCATAGTGAAATCATAGACCTCTTTGCTATACTCGTAGCAGAAAGGGGGGAGGCCCTGTGCAGGGATTCCGAATGGTCCCGGCGGGGAGCAGCCAATTTTATCTGCTGCTGACAGCCCGGGATGACCAAATGACCGGAAAGCTATATGGCCCGGGGGCGAAAACGGGGCTTCCCTTTACGAGCCTCTCCAGGATGGTCCTGCAGCTGGAGGAGCTGATGGATACCCGGGGAGACGCCTGGGAGCCCTGGGCCCCGCCGGAGGGATTTTCCAAAGAGGCCTTGGAGCTGGAGATCCTCTTCCGCCAGAATTACAGCTGGCAGGGCAGGCTCCGGCTGCCGAAGATCGGCAAGGAAGCGGTGTTCCGCAGTGTGCTGGAACTGCTGCTCATCATAGAAACATATTTTGAAAGTTAAACAAGGGGGAGTAAAACATGAAAAGATGGATTGCAATGCTGCTGACGGTTTGCATGCTGTTCAGCCTGTGCCCTGTGGGCGCCTTTGCAGAGCCTGCCACCGGCGGCACAGAACCCGCCCAGACGGTGCAGACAGAGCGGGACACCGCAGACGCAACCGGCGCAACCAAGGGAACGGCCGCACCGGCGGAGGGCACACCCAAGGAAAATGCGGATGCAAACAATGCCGAAAATGGCAATGCAGCCGCGAACAATGGCACCGGGAATGCGGAAAACAAGGAAAACGCAACCGGCACACCCAAGGAAAATGCGGAAGCAAGCAATGCCGGAAATGGCAATGCAGCCGCGAACAATGGCGCCGGGAATGCGGAAAACAACGAAAACGCAACCGGCGCAACCAACGAGGAGCCGAAAGCGGAGACCAAGACCTGCAGCTGCAAGGACCTCTGCGATATGCAGCATCCCAATGCCGGCTGCGAGGTCTGCGCAAACAGCAACGATGTGGGCACCTGCTGCAAGGGCAGCGTGGCAAAGCTGGACGCGGTTGACCCCCAGCCCGATGCAGAAGAGGAAGAGCTGGTTTGCACCACCTGCACCACCAAGTGCACGGATGGCCATGTCAACGATAGTTGCGCGGCCTGCACGGCCGATCCTTCCAAGTGCCGCATTGTGGAAGACAATCAGGCCTTGGTCGATACCTATGAGTTCTACGTGGATGGCGTCCGGCAGGATGCCTGGACACAGAGCCTTGAGGAGGGCCAGAACCTGAATGTGCCCGGCAACCCCAGCAAGGATGGGGCCGTGTTCCAGGGCTGGTTCAGGCTCGACGGCGGAAATAAGATCCCGGTGGTGTCCGGCGCGGTCAGCGACGTTTCCGGCAAGACCGTTCGGGTCGATGCAGTGTTCGCGGAATTCAGCTATGTGCTGTTCATGAGCAAGGACGGCAGCGCCGTTGTACATACCGCCCAGGGCAGCAGCGGCAATGCCGTTTCCAATGCCGACCTGAATACCGCTGCCGAGATGGTGAACCTGTCTCTGGCCCCACGGAAGCCGTTGTGGGCTGGAGCAGCACCCAGGGCGGTGAGGCCGGTGCGGTTGCCTTCGCCGCCGGTACCGTCAATGTTTATCCTGTGATCAAGACCGGCTACTGGGTCATCTTCGATTCCAAGGGCGGCAACTATGTGGCCCCCGTCTTCGCCCAGGACGGCCAGACCGTGACGCTGCCGACGACTGCGACCCGGCCGGGCTATACCTTCGACGGCTGGTATCAGAACGGACAGCCTGTGACCCAGGTCAACGCAGCGGCGAACCTGGAGGCCCACTGGACCGCAGCGACGAACACCAAGTACACCGTGATCCACTGGCAGGAAAATGCCAATGATGAGAATTATTCCTTTAAGGAGTCCGAAACCAAGACCGGTACTACCGGCGAGGAAACGAAAGCTGCGGCCAAGCGCTATGAGGGCTTCACGGCCCAGGCCGTTACCCAGCAGATCATCGCCGGTGACGGCAGCACCATTGTGAATGTGTACTATGAGCGCAATGCGTATACCATTACGTTCTATCTGGATAATCCGTATTACTCCTGCGGGAAGCAAGAGCATTCGCATAGCAAATGGTGCAAAAGGTTTGGCTGTACGGAGGAAGAGCATACCCACAGCAGTGCCTGCGGATATGTCAGCCAGATAACCATTACCGCAAAGCACGGTGCAAACATCTCTGACCAGTGGCCGACGGTTGATGGCAGCAGTTCGTGGCGTACTACTCGGAACGGTACTACATATCAAAGTAACATCGATGTTATGCCCGTAGGTGGCGGCAGCTACTATGGGCCGAATAAGGACAGCGGAAGCGAAACGGCATACTACTATGCAGAGGTTCTCCCTGGAGAGACTGGTACGATCAACAAGGGCGGAATTTCCTACAAGCTGCACCATAGCGATACCTCTCCGGGCAGGGGATATATTGTCACAGAGGAAGATAGATATCCTATCACCGGTTTTACCTATAAAGAAGGAACCGGCCTTGGCAGCAATTATAACAACGCCAAATTCTACTACACCCGCAACAGTTACAACATTGTCTTCATCAACAACGGTGCTACGGAAAAGACGCAGCCCATGAAGTACGAGCAGTCTTTGAGCGGCGTGAGCTATGAACCCACCCGGCCTGACGGTGTGCCTGCGGGTTACGAGTTTGCTGGTTGGTATGATAACGAGACCGGTGAGGGCAAGGCCTTCGAGTTCGATGGCAAGACCATGCCCGCCCAGAACATCACCCTCTATGCCAAGTGGGCGGCCCCCGAGGTCACTGCAACCGTTTTTCTGACGGTGACGGTGGGCGGCGAAAGCAGAACGCTGAGCGTTCCCTACGGCTCCTCTCTGGTGGAAGCACCCGGATATGAGGCGCTGATGCAGGAGATCACTGCGAAGAACGGCAGCGCGCCCAGCGCCTGGTTCTCCGTGGACGGCGACGGCGCAAAGACGCTGTTCAACCCGGATACCAAGCTCTATGCCCCCGTGACTCTGGTGCCCCACTTCTCCGGAACGCTGGAAACCTTCACGGTTACCTACGTAGAAGGCGACCAGGCGGGCCCGGAGGACAACAACTCCTATCAGAGCGGCAGCTACGCCACGGTCCTGGGACCGAAGAATGGCAACCTGCGGTTCCTCTACTGGAGGGACGAAACAACCAACAAGATCTATAAGCCCGGTGAGTCCATGAAGATGAGCGGCAACGTGACCCTCATCGCCGTGTACACCCAGGCGCCGGCCACGGTCGGGCTGACTTACCACAGCGGAACGGACTCCCGTACCGAGACCGGTATTCGCTCCAACACCTTCGCAACAGTAAAGTCTGCTGCAAACCTGGGCTTCACCGCCCCCACCGGCTACGTTTTCGTCGGCTGGTCCACAACCGAGAACGGCGCAGCCACCTATTTCCCCGGGAATGCCGTCTACGTCCCTGAAAACGGCGCGCACCTGTACGCGGTCTGGACGAAACGGACGGATCTGAGCTATACCGTGCGGTATCTGGATAAGAATACGGGCGTTTCGCTGAGCAGTGAGGTGACGGTGCCCAATCAGACGTTTGACACTTCTGTGAATGCAGCTGACCATATAATTCATATCACCGGTTATAAATTTGATTCCGCAGAGCCCGAGACGCTGAAAATCGGCGCTGAGGGAAATGTGATCAAGCTGTACTATGTCAAGGATGCAGATCAGACCAAGAATACCAGCTACACCGTGCGTCACATTGTTGACGGTGAGGAGAAGGACACCAACACCTACACCGGCACCGCATGGATTAACGAAACCAATCCTACCATTGTGATCGAGGCGGGCAGCCTGGCACAGAAGAGCTACACCGGCTACCGGTTCGAGAGCATGACTCCCAGCGATGCAGAGGAAGGCAAGGCAGTCAAGAGCGGCACTACTATCGTCCTGACCTACGTCAAGGATGAGACGCAGACCAAGCCCACCAACTACACTGTGAAGCACATCGTAGGTGGAGAGGAAGAGTACAGCCACACCTACACCGGCACCGCATGGATTAACGAGACCAATCCTACCATTGTGATCGAGGCAGGCAGCCTGGCCCGGAAGAGCTACACCGGCTACCGGTTCGAGAGTATCGACACCAAGGCCAAGGAAGGCGATGCGATTGCCAGCGGCACTGTTATCACCCTGACCTACGTCAAGGATGACGAGCAGACGAAGCCCACCAACTACACCGTGCGTCACGTTGTTGACGGTGAGGAGAAGGACACCAACACCTACACCGGCACCGCATGGATTAACGAAACCAATCCTACCATTGTGATCGAGGCGGGCAGCCTGGCCCGGAAGAGCTACACCGGCTACAAGTTCGAGAGCATCGACACCGAGGCCAAGGAAGGCGATGCGATTGCCAACGGCACTGTTATCACCCTGACCTACGTCAAGCGCACCGACCTGACCTACACCGTCAAGTACCTCTGGACCGACGGTATGGGTTCCGGCACCGCCATTGAAGGTGTCCAGGACAAGGTCATGAAGAACGTGACCTTTGGAGACGTGATCGTGGAAGGCCCCATCGACATTGCTGGCTACACCCCTGTGGAAACCGGCAAGATGGAGTTCCCGATGGACGAGGAGTCCCTGACCATTGTCTTCCTGTACTACAAGAACGTTACCCTGACCGCCGCTTCTGATTCCGTTGTTTACAACGGTAGCACTCAGACCCTGAGCGGCTACACCAGCTCCGAAGCGAAAGCTGTGTTCGAGAGCGTCACTGCCAGCGGCAGCGGCGAGGACGTGGGCGAGTACGCCGTGACCTTTAGCGGTGTCTCCGAGCGAGAGCAGAAGATATCCAAGGATGGCAGATACCTGCTGACCGGAACTGAGGACGGCAAGCTGACCATCACCCCCGCACCCCTGACCGTGACCACCGATTCCGACAGCAAGGTCTATGACGGCACCGCCCTGACGGCGCCCGGCAGCATCACCGGCCTGGTTGGCGACGATACCGTGACCTTCACCGTCACCGGCAGCCAGACGGACGTTGGCAGCAGCGACAATACCTACAGCATCGATTGGGGCAATACCAAGTCTTCCAACTACACGGTTGCGGAAACGCTGGGCACCCTGAACGTTACCGCCCAGAACATCACGCCTCCTGAGGATCCCGATGACCCCAACGGTTACCTGGGCGTTCAGGTGGACAGCCCCGCCGATCATGTGTATGACGGCGCGGAGCACAAGTGGGCCCCCACTGTGACGGACAAGGACGGCAATGCCCTGACGGAGAATGAGGACTACACCGTTGCCTACGGCAAGACCGATTTCACCAACGTCACCGGCGACATTACCGTGACCGTCCGGGGTATCGGCAACTACACCGGCACCGTGACCAGAAGCTACAAGATCACCCCCAGAGAGGCCGTCATCACCGTGAACAACGGCACCAAGACTGCGGGCCAGAACGACCCCGCCTTCACCGGCACCGTGACGGGCCTGATTGGTGAAAACGACCTGGGCGTTGTGAGCTATGTGCGTACCAACAATGCGGAAGCCGTCGGCACCTACACCGGTGTCCTGACCGCCCTGTACACCGAGAACGCCAACTATGACGTTCGGGTGATCAACGGTACCTTCGTGATCACTGCGGCCAATAACCCGAATCCCAATCCTCCTCAGCCCAACCCCAATCCTCCGCAGCCCAACCCCAATCCTCCGCAGCCCCAGCCTGAGCCCAAACCCGAGCCCAAACCTGAACCCAAACCCGAGCCTCAGCCCGAACCCGAACCTCAGCCTGAACCTGAGGGAACCGTGGTAGAGGAGATCATGGATGAGGCCGCGCCTTTGGATATGGGCGGCGCATGGGCCCTGGTGAACCTGATCCTGACGATCCTGACGGTGCTTGGCAGCATCCTGCTGCTCATCGGCTACATCGGCAAGAAGCAGAAGGAGCGGGAGGACGAGAACGGCAACGTTATCCTCAACGCCGAGGGTGAAGCCGAGACGGACGACATCAAGAAGAAGGACGGCTGGAGACTGGCCAGCATCATCCCCGCCGTGGCTGCAGTGATCGCATTCATTCTCACCGAGAATATGCGCCTGCCTATGGTCCTGGTGGACAAGTGGACTCTGCTGATGGTCGTTATCGCTCTGGTCCAGCTGCTGGTTGCCTACTTCAGCAAGAAGAAGACCCAGGAACCCGAGCAGCCCGAGCAGATGGCTGCAAACGCATAATCCCCCAATTCCCTCCGGCGGAAACGCCGGGGGGAATTTTTGCCAAGCCGGTTCATTGACAGGAAAGGCGGATGCCGGTATGATTAAGAAAAAAGAAACAGGAGGCATTTTATGAACCTTTCAGACTGGACCTTTTTCATGGACGGCTTTGAGCCGCTGCCCTGCCGGGCGCCCTGCACCATGTATAGCGTACTTTTGGAAAACGGAAAGATCCCGGACCCCTTCTATGGGGTCAACGAGCAGACCCTGCGGCACTTGGGGGAACGGGACTGTGCCTTCGAGACGGAATTCACGGTGGATGCCCGGGATCTGGAGAAGGAATACCAGGAGCTGGAATTTTCCGGTCTGGATACCGTCTGCCGCATCCTGCTGAACGGGTCGCCGTTGGGCAGGACAAAGAATATGCACAGGACCTACGTTTTCCCGGTAAAGGACCGGCTGGTCCCCGGGAAAAACACGCTGCGGCTGGAATTTTCCTCCCCCATGGCCTATTTCCGGGAGGCCCAGCGGCGGCACTACCTCTATATGAATGACGGGGATACGGTCCCCGGAACGGCCCACCTGCGCAAGGCCATGTTCGAGTCCGGCTGGGACTGGGCGCCTACCCTGCCGGATATGGGCATTACCCGCCCTGTGGAGCTGCGCAGCTTTGACGGCGGACGGCTGGAGCGGGTGCTGGTCAGCCAGAAGCACCGGGGCGGAGAGGTGGACGTGAGCGTCCGTGCGGATGTGCTTTGCGGGTCGGAATATGAAGTTTATGTAAACCTTGACGGGCAGCGGGTACGGGCAACGGCCGGTGAGGCGGTGGTCCATATCGAGCATCCCCGGCTCTGGTGGGTGCGGGGCTACGGCGAGCAGCCCCTCTATCCGCTGGAAACGGAGCTCTGGGTCGGGGGCACCTGCGTGGACCGGAAAACCATGCGCATCGGCCTGCGGACACTGACGGTGAGCACGGAGAAGGACGCCGACGGAAAGGGCAGCGAATTCTGCTTCGTCATCAACGGCATCAAAATCTTCTCCATGGGCGCAAACTTCGTCCCCATGGACAGCCTGCTCACCAGAATTACCCCGGACCGGCTGGAAAATCTGGTAAATCAGGCCGCTGCCGCCAATTTCAACACCCTGCGGATCTGGGGCGGCGGCTATTATCCGGAGGATACGTTCTATGATCTCTGCGACGAAAAGGGCATTCTGGTCTGGCAGGATTTTATGGTGGCCTGCGCAAACATCTGGCTCACAAAGGACATGGAGCAGGAATTTACCTGCGAGGCTGTGGATAACCTGTCGAGACTCCAGCACCATGCCTCCCTGGGCCTGCTCTGCGGCAACAACGAGATGGAGGGCATGATCCTCGGCGGCTGCCAGAATACGGAGCTGGTGCATATGGACTATTTGCGGCTGTATGAGCACCTTCTGCCGGAGCTCTGCGGAGCGTATGCACCGGATACCTTCTACTGGCCCTCCAGCCCCTCCTCCGGCGGCAGCTTTGATGACCCCGGCTGCCCTTCCCGGGGAGACACCCACTACTGGATGGTCTGGCATGGCGGCCTGCCCTTCACGGCCTACCGGGAGAACAGCTTCCGGTTCTGCTCGGAATACGGCTTTGAAAGCCTGCCCAGCATGAAGACCATTGAGACCTTCAGCGCCCCGGAGGACCGGAATCTCCTGTCCCGGGTCATGGATGATCACCAGAAGTGCCGCACCGGAAACGAAAAGCTGCTGCGGTATCTGGCGGACTATTATCTCTATCCCAGCCGCTTTGAGGACCTGGTCTATGCCTCCCAGCTGATGCAGGCCGAGGCCATCGAGAGTGCCGTGGAGCATTTCCGCCGCCAGCGGGGCTACTGCATGGGCTCTACCTACTGGCAGTTCAACGACTGCTGGCCCGTGGCCTCCTGGGCGAGCATCGATTATTTCGGCCGCTGGAAGGCGCTGCACTATGCGGCAAAGCGGTTCTATGCCCCGGTGGCCATGGGGCTGTTCCTGGAAAACGGCACCCTGACGGTGAACATCGCCAACGAGACCCGGCAGGCTTTCCGGGGAGCGGTGCGGCTGTACCTGTGCCGGGGGGACCGGACGGTGCTGGATGAGCAGCGCTGTGAGGTTACTGTGGAAGCCCTGTCCTCTCTGGATGTTCTGCGCCGGAAGGTGGATGCTGCGGATGTCTACGATACCTATCTCTATGCCGACCTCTATGACGCTTCCGGAAGCTTCCTGACCCGCCGGACGCAGCTGCTGGTGCCGCCCAAGCACTTCTCCTGGCGGAAGCCCCAGCTGACGGTGACGGCGGAGGATATTCCCGGGGGTGTGGCATTCCGGGTAAGCGCGGATGCTTTTGCCAAGAACGTGTACCTGGATTTCCGGGACCGGGACCTGGTCCTTTCGGATAATTATTTCGATTTGACCGCCCCGGAAGCCTATACGGTCACAGCCCAGACCCAGGCAAGCGCCGCCGAGCTGCTGCCGCAGCTGACGGTCAAAACCGTCTATGACATTCGGTAAGGGGTATTAAAAGAATCACACGTCGGGAAAACTGCATGATATCATACTTTGGAATGATTTACTTTCTCGGAAATAGCTGATACAATAAGAATAAAGTCGAAAAAAGTATGATGTGGAGGCTTTTCTATGGCAGAACGGACGATTATCAAGCGGTCCATTGCAGACTGCTTTGAGAAATTCATGAAGCAGGGGCGCGTGCTGTTTTTCAGTGCGCCCTGCGGCTTTGGAAAAACCTGCGTGGCCGATGCCCTGACAGAGGGCAAAAGCGTGCTGCGTCTGTCTGCGGCAGACCCGGATTTTGCCGTTCCCTCCAAGGCGGGCAGCTGGCGCATTCTGCTCATCGATGATTTGCAGAATTTGCAGGAGGACGAGGAGTGGCTGCCCTTGCGGGATTTAATTCGGGACTGTCCGGAGCGTCGGTTCCTGCTCCTGTCCCGGGGCGCGCCCAACGGGACGCTGATGGCGTTCCAGTATTCCGGCCTGATGACGGTGCTGGAATCAAAAGCCTTCCTCTTCGAGCGGGAGGATGTGCGCAGGCTGCTGGAAAGCTGGGAGATTTCTGCCTCCGATGCGGATATCAGCGGGATTTATAAGGAATCCATCGGCCATCCCTTGGGCGTGGTGGTTACTGCCCGGCGAATGGCCCAGGGGGCCCCGTTCTCTTTGGAGCTGGTGGGAGAATGCTTCCAGGAGGTCTTCCGGTATTTTGAAACGGCCGTATACCGGCGGTTTGATCTGCCCATTCAGCGTTTTTTGCTGGAGCTTGCTCCCTTTAAGTCCTTCGATCTGGACTTGGCCCGTATTGTGACCGGCAGCCATAACGCCGGGGAAATGCTGGACTGGCTCCAGCGCAATACCTCCATGCTGCAATATGACGGCGTTCTGCATTTCCGTTTCTGGGAGCAGTTCCGCCCCTTTCTGCTGTGGGAAATGGGCCGGGAGTACCCGCCGGAGCGGAAACGGGCGCTGATGGTCCGGGGCGGGATGTACTATGAACTGAAAGAGGACTACCCTAACGCCCTGGACTGCTATATCCAGGGACAGGAGCACGCCAAGGTATCCGAGCTGCTGATCCGCAACGCGGAGACTTTCCCGGGAATGGCCCACTACCGGGAAATGGAAAAGTACTATCGGAAGCTGCCGGAGAGCGATATCCTGGCGTCCCCGGCGCTGATACAGGGCATGAGCATGCTCTGCGCCATGTCCGGTGACTATGAAGGCTCTGAGCGGTGGTACAAGACACTGGAACGCTTTGCCCAGCACTGCGGGCCCCAGGACGCAGTGCTGACCCAGGCGCGCAGCTGCCTGATCTGGCTGGATATCAGTTTGCCCCAGCGGGGAGTGGAGACGATTGCGGAGGCTTTTCCGAAGATATCCCGAATGGTTCGCCGGAAGGAGCTGGTTTTGCAGTCCTTCTCTGCGACCAGCGGCCTGCCCAGCATTGTCAACGGCGGCAAGGACTTCTCCGACTGGTGCACCAAGGACGACCAGATGTTCAAAACCATGAGCGGCCCGCTGCAGATGGTCCTGGGCAAATACGGCGTAGGGCTGGCGGAAAGCGCTGCTGCGGAGAGCAAGTACGAAAAGGGCGAGGATATCTCCGTGCGTCTGCTGGATTTGGTGCAGCGCATGGGCGAAATTCGGAACAACGGTACGCCGGAGATGGAGTTCGCGATAACTGCTCTGCTGGCCAGGAGCCAGACGACTTCCGGCAGGGCGGGGGATGCCAAGCGGACCCTGCTGGCATTGCGCCAGCGATTTGAAGAGACGGGCCAGAACCGGTATTTGGACAATCTGGATGCGCTTCTCTGCCGCTTGGATCTGCGCTTGGGCAACCTGGATGCGGCAGATACCTGGTATCTGAAAAAAGCCCCCAAAGATCCCCTGCATTTTGATGCGCTGAAGCGGTATCAGTATCTGACGCAGGCGGTGGTGGAGCTGGTGGCGGGACAGACGAAGAACGTATTTCTCACACTGGCCCCTATGGACAGCTATTGCAAGGCCTGCGGCCGCCATCTGGACAAGATCAGTACCGACCTGCTGCGGGCTATGGCCCTATACCGGGAGCAGGACGAAAGGTGGCATGAATATCTGAAAACCGCCCTGACAGAGGCGGAGAATTACCGCTTCGTCCGGCCGGCCAGCGTGTTTGGCGGGGCCATCCTGCCGCTGCTGGAGCAGACGAAATGGACAGGGGACGCAAAATGGTTCAAGGCTGTTCTGACAGATACCCGCGTCCAGGCAAGCTTCTATCCCGACTATCTTCGGCCCCGGATGTCCCCTGCGGAAAACCTGACCGCAACGGAAATGCGGGTGCTGCACCTGATCTGTGCGGACAAGAGCAATGCGGAGATCGGCGAGATCATGGACATTAAGCTGCCCACGGTGAAGACCCATGTGAGCCGGGTGTTGGAAAAGCTGGGCGTCAGCCGCCGCAGCGAGGCAAAAACCGCAGCCAAGAAGCTCTGGCTCATCCCGGAAGAGCTATAAAGGCAATTGACCTTTTTCATCCGGCGTGGTAGAATCGACTTGGGGAGATCCCCCAAAAAATGATTTGTCATTTGGAAAGGAAGCTTTCATCATGGGCAAGTATGCAGGCACACAAACCGAGAAGAATCTGCTGGAGGCCTTCTCCGGCGAATCCCAGGCCAGAAACAAGTATACCTTTTTTGCTTCCACCGCAAAGAAGCAGGGCTACGAGCAGATCGCAGCGCTGTTTCTGAAAACCGCCGACAATGAAAAAGAGCACGCCAAGATGTGGTTCAAGGAGCTGGAGGGCATTGGCTCTACCGCCGAGAATCTGCTCGCCGCTGCCGAGGGCGAGAACTACGAGTGGACTGATATGTATGAGGGCTTTGCCAAGACTGCCGAGGAGGAGGGCTTCCCGGAGCTGGCGGCCAAATTCCGCCTGGTGGCGGCCATTGAGAAGCACCACGAGGAGCGCTACAGAGCGCTGCTTCACAATGTGGAAATGGCAGAGGTCTTTGCCAAGAGCGAGGTCAAGGTTTGGGAGTGCCGAAACTGCGGCCACATCGTGGTAGGTACCGAGGCTCCCGCCGTTTGTCCCACCTGCAACCATCCCCAGAGCTATTTCGAGATCCACGCCGAGAATTACTGAGCTTTTTGAACAATTGGAACGCCGCTGAGATTTCTCGGCGGCGTTGACAAATATAGGGCGGTATGCTATAATACTCCCGTCTGAATTGAATATAAAAGCAGCGCAAAGGTGCCGCCGAAAGGCGGTGAAAAGGGAACCCGGTGCAAGTCCGGGGCGATACAGTCACTGTGAAGGGGAGCGTTTCGGGATGCCACTGGGAAACTGGGAAGGCAGAAACGCGGGGAACCGAGTCAGGAGACCTGCCTTTGCGTGGAATCTCCGATTTGCTGTCTACAAATCGACCTTCCCGCTGGTGTTTGCCCCGTTTCCGGGTTTTCGGGGCGGATATATGTTGTCAGGAAGAGCGGCTGCGGAGATGCAGCCGCTTTTATATTTTATTCAGAGGAAATTTTGAAAAAGAAGGTAATCCACCATGAAAAAACTGATTGCTCTGCTGCTGGGCGTTTGCATGGTTCTGTCCATGGCTGCCTGCGGCGGCAACAGCACCACTGCTACCACTGCGGCTGTCACCACGGAGGCCACTACCGAGGCTACCACCGAGGCTGCCACTGAGGCTACCCAGTCTCAGGAGGAAATTGACCAGGCTGCTGCCGATGAGGTTGCTGCTCTGATCGACGCCATCTATGTCCAGACCCGCAACGACGAGACCGACGCCCAGTGCGAGGCCGCCAAGGCTGCCTGGGACGCCCTGACCGATGCTCAGAAGGAGCTGGTTGAGGGCGAAGAGGCCAGCCCCGAGTACTTCGGCCGCGATACCGGCGATGCTTCTCTGGATGACCCCCGGAATCAGGACGAGATCGGCGAGAAGGAGCTGCTGGTCGTCTCCTTCGGTACTTCCTTCAACGACAGCCGTGTGGAAGACATCAAGGGCATTGAGGATGCTCTGGCCAAGGCTTTCCCCGACTGGTCCGTCCGCCGCGCCTTCACCGCGCAGATCATCATCAACCACGTCCAGGCCCGTGACGGCGAGAAGATCGACAACATGGAGCAGGCTCTGGACCGTGCCGTTGCCAACGGCGTGAAGACTCTAGTTGTGCAGCCCACCCACCTGATGCACGGCGCTGAGTACGACGAGATGTGCGAGGCTCTGGAGGAGTACAAGGACAAGATCGAGACCATCGTGGTTGCCGAGCCCATGCTGGGCGAGGTCGGCTCCGATGCCACCGTCATCAATGCCGACAAGGAAGCCGTTGCCAAGGCTGTTGTCGCTGCCGCTCTGGAAGAGGCCGGCTACGAGAGCACCGAGAAGGCCGCTGAGGACAGCACCGCTTTTGTCTTCATGGGCCACGGCACTGCCCACGTCGCTAAGGTGACCTACAGCCAGATGCAGACCCAGATGCAGAACCTGGGCTACGAGAATGTCTTCATCGGCACCGTTGAAGGCGAGCCCGAGGAGACCGCCTGCGAGAACGTCATTGAGGCTGTCAAGGCCGCCGGCTACACCAAGGTTGTCCTGCGTCCTCTGATGGTCGTTGCCGGTGACCATGCCAACAACGACATGGCCGGTTCCGATGACGATTCCTGGAAGACCATGTTCGAGGCTGCCGGCCTGGACGTGACCTGCCAGATCTCCGGCCTGGGCCGTATTGAGGCTGTGGAGCAGCTGTATGTTGCCCACACCCAGGCTGCTATGGATTCCGCTAACTAAATCTACTTCATAAACCCGGGATCACCCGGGGGCAGTAAGCCCCTGGGTGAATTCCATGCATAAGGAGAAATGAAAAATGAAAAAAATGACTGCACTTCTGCTGACCGCTATGCTGCTGCTGGGCCTCGCCGCCTGCGGCCAGACCGCCCCCGCCGAGACCACTGCCGCTCCGGAGACCACCGAGGCAGCACCCGAGACCACTGTTGAGACCACTGTTGAGGCCACCGCCCCCGAAACCACCGAGGCTGCTGTCTGCCCCCTGGAGGACGGCGTTTACACTGCCGAGTTTGACACGGACAGCTCCATGTTCCATGCCAATGAGTCTTGCGATGGCAAGGGCACGCTGACCGTGCAGGACGGCAAGATGACCATCCATGTCAGCCTGGCCTCCAAGTCCATCGTAAACCTGTTCCCCGGCCTGGCCGAGGACGCCCAGAAGGAGGGCGCAGAGCTGCTGCAGCCCACGGAGGACACCGTCACCTATTCCGACGGCCTGACCGAGACCGTTTATGGCTTCGATATCCCCGTGCCCTACCTGGATGACGAGTTTGATCTGGCCCTCATCGGCAAGAAGGGCGTTTGGTATGACCACAAGGTCTCCGTTTCCAACCCCGAGCCCAAGCAGACCCTTGTTTCCGACCTGGCGGATGGCGAATACACCGTTTATGGCACCCTGGAGGGCGGCACAGGCAAAACCACCCTGGTCAACCCCACGCTGCTGACTGTGACCGATGGCAAGGGCATTGCCACCGTGGTTCTCAGCAGCAGCAAATATGACTATATGATCGTGGACGGCGTGAAGTACGAGCCCGTCAGCAACGAGGGCGGCTCCTCCTTCGAAATTCCCGTAACCGCACTGGATGTGAAGATCGCCGTGGTGGCCGATACTGTGGCCATGAGCACCCCCCACGAGATTGAATATACCATTCTCCTGGATTCCTCCACGCTGGAAGAACTGAAATGAGAAGATTTTTTGCACTGATTCTGGCGGCGCTGCTGCTCTGCGGCTGCGCCGCCGCACCCCAGCAAAGTGCGGAAACAACCGCGCAGACCACGGCTGCACCCCAAACAGTCAGCTGGGACAGCCTGACATTTACCGGGCCCCGGCCCATGCACTATGCAGAAACCTTCGCCATTTATGACGAGGCCAGCGGATACCGGAAGATCACCGTTGGTACGGACCAGACCATTCTGGTGGTCCCGGAAGGCGCCCAGGTGCCCCAGGGTGTCCCGGCGGATGTAATTGTTCTGAAGCAGCCGCTGGAGCATATCTATGTGGTTTCCAGCGCAGCCATGGATTATTTCTGCAAGCTGGATGCCATGGATACCGTGCGGCTCAGCAGCCTGAAGGAAGACGGCTGGTACCTGCCGGAGGCAAAGCAGGCCATGGCAGAGGAAAAGCTCCTGTATGCCGGAAAATACTCTGCGCCGGACTATGAAACGATTCTGGCGGAGCGCTGTGACCTGGCAATCGAGAATACCATGATTTACCATACGCCGTCTGTCATGGAGCAGATCCAGGGCCTGGGCATTCCCGTTATTGTGGACCGCTCCAGCTATGAAAGCCATCCCCTTGGCCGCATGGAGTGGATCAAATTCTATGGAGCCCTTCTGGGGAAGGACAGCGAGGCTGTCAGCTATTTTGACGCGCTGATGAACAATCTGGCGCCGGTTATGAATCAGGAGTCTACCGGAAAGACCGTGGCGTTTTTCTACGTCACGGCCGCCGGGGCGGTGAGTGTCCGCAAGAGCTCGGACTATATTTCCAAGTCCATCTCCCTGGCAGGCTGCACGCCCATTGTCTTCGAAGAAGATGAGAATGCCGGTGCCACATCCTCCCAGACCATTCAGATGGAGGCCTTCTACAATGCGGCAGTGGATGCGGATATGCTTATCTACAACAGCACGGTGGATGGAGAACTGAAGGATATGAATGCCCTGCTGTCCAAAGCACCGCTGCTGGCGGATTGCAAGGCGGTGAAAACCGGCCAGGTCTGGTGCGTTACCAAGAATTTCTATCAGGAATCCCTGGCTCTGGGGAATTTTATTCTGGATGTGAATACGGCGGCAGAGGACAATGGCCGGGAGCTGTATTTTCTGAAACAGCTGACATAAGGAGGCACACGTGTGAAAAAAAGAGGACGCAGAATATGGGGCTTTGTGCTGCTTTTCTTGCTGGTGGCTGTTTTCCTGCTGTGGAATCTCCATGCCGGAAGCGTGTCCATTTCCGCGGCAGAAATCCGGCAGATTCTGCTGGGCCGCAGCCAGGACAGCACAAAATGGAATATTATCCGCAGCATTCGCCTTCCAAGGCTTCTGTCGGCGCTGATTCTGGGCGGAGCACTGTCGGTTTCCGGCTATCTGCTGCAAACCTTTTTCCATAACCCCATTGCCGGTCCCTTTGTGCTGGGTATCTCCTCCGGTGCGAAGCTGACGGTTTCCATCACCATGATTTTCCTGCTGAGCCGCGGAATGGTATCCAATTCGGCAACGCTGATCTTCTCCGCCTTTTTTGGCGCCATGATTTCCATGGGCTTCGTGCTGATCATCTCCCAGAGGGTGAAGCAAATGAGCCTGCTGGTGGTCTGCGGCGTTATGATCGGCTATATCTGTTCTGCGCTGACGGATTTCTTTGTGACCTTTGCGGATGATTCCAACATTGTGAACCTGCACAATTGGTCCGTGGGCTCCTTCTCCGGAAGGACCTGGACGGATGTGCGTGCCTTGGCAATTGTCTGTGCCCTGGGCGTGGGCCTGAGCTTTTTGCTGAGCAAGCCCATCCGGGCCTACCAGATGGGAGAGGTCTATGCCCAGAATATGGGCGTACCCCTGAAAGCCTTCCGGGCGGCGCTGATTCTGCTGTCCAGTGTGCTCTCCGCCTGCGTGACGGCCTTTGCCGGGCCCATTTCCTTCGTGGGCATTGCAGTGCCCCACCTGATGAAAATCCTTTTTAAGACGGCGGAGCCCATGGTGATGATCCCGGCCTGCTTCTTGGGCGGCGGGGCCTTCTGCCTGATGTGCGATCTCATTGCCCGGACGGCCTTCGCGCCCACCGAGGTGAGCATCAGCTCCGTAACCGCTGTATTTGGCGCACCGGTGGTCATCTATATGATGGTTCGAAGAAAGGCGGCCAGAGAATGAGCGACTTTTTATCCACAGAAAATCTGACCGTTGGCTACGACGGGCAGCCCCTGATCCGGGAGGTGTGCCTCAGCGTTCAGCGGGGCAGGATCGTGACCCTTATCGGCCCCAACGGCTCCGGCAAGTCCACCATCCTGAAAACCGTCGTTGGGCAGCTGTCCAAGGTGTCCGGCACGGTGCTGCTGGAGGGAAGCCCCATGGAGCAGCTGCGGCAAAATGAGATCGCTAAGAAAATGGCCATTCTCATGACCCAGCGGGTGCACCCAGAGCTCATGACCTGCTTTGATGTGGTCAGCACCGGCCGCTACCCCTATACCGGGGCCCTGGGCCTGCTGAGCAAGGAGGACAAGCGCATTGTCATGGACGCCATGGCTTTGGTACACAGCGCCGACCTGGCGGACCGGCCCTTTGAGGCCATCAGCGACGGCCAGCGGCAGCGAATCCTGCTTGCCCGTGCCCTGTGCCAGCAGCCGGAAATCATCGTCCTGGACGAGCCTACCAGCTACCTGGACATCCGCTATAAGCTGGAGCTGCTGACAATCCTGAAGACCATGGTGCGGGAGAAAAATCTGGCGGTGCTCATGTCCCTGCACGAGCTGGACCTGGCGGACCGGGTCTCTGATACGGTGGTCTGCGTCAGCGGCGACAGAATCGACCGCATAGGCACCCCTAAGGAGATTTTCACCAGCGACTATATTGCCCGGCTCTACCATATGGAGCCGGGGAGATACGACCCCTGCTTTGATACTCTGGACTATGTGCCGAAGGCATAAAAATAATGCGCTGCGAGCCTTCGCAGCGCATTATTTTTATGGAAATTACCCGTTCTTGTGAATCTCCTCGGGCAGGACGCCGCGGTTGGAGATGGTCTTGGGGGTGATTTCTCCGGAAGCCGTCAGGGCAATCTTGGTCAGGATGGGGCCTACCAGCTCGTAGATCAGCACGGAGAAGAGGACGATGCTGCGCATGATGGCACCCTCGGCACCGAAGTCTGCGGCGACGGTGGCGGACATACCCAGAGCCACACCGGCCTGGGGCAGCAGGGTGATGCCCAGGTATTTGCACACGGTCTTGGGGCAGCCAACCATCCGGGAGCTGACACTGGCGCCGACGATCTTACCGGCGGAACGCATGAGGATATACACCAGACCAATGCCCACAACGGCGGCGCTGCCGAAGACCCGCAGGTCCAGCTCTGCACCGGAGAGCACGAAGAACAGAACGTAAACAGGGGCGGTCCAGCGGTCGGTCCGGTACATGATCTCGTCGGAGAAGTCACACAGGTTGCAGAAGATGGTGCCGCACATCATGCACACCAGCAGGGAGGAGAAGCCGATCTCTACGCCGTTGCCAAAGGTCAGCTCGATCTTGGAGAAGGCGGTGCACAGGAACACGAAGGCCACGGCCAGACTCAGACGCTTGGAGCGGGAGTTGAAGAATTTTTCCACAATGCTGAAAACCCAGCCCAGGGCGGCACCCAGAACCAGAGAAGCAACGATCTCAACAAGCGGGTTCACAATGACGGAGACCAGATTGATGGAGCCGGAGATCAGGGCCTTGGCAATACCGGTGGACACGGCAAAGACGATCAAACCCACGGCATCGTCCAGAGCCACGATGGGCAGCAGGATGTTGGTCAGGGGACCCTTGGCCTTGTACTGGTTGATGACCATCACCGTGGCAGCAGGTGCGGTAGCGGTTGCAATAGCGCCCAGCACGATGCAGGTGTACACGGGCAGGGTGTCGCCCAGGAACAGGTGCAGGATCAGAAGTCCCACGTCCACGAAGATGGTGGCGGACAGTGCCTGAAAAATGGCGATGATGGTGGCCTGGCGGCCAATGTGCCTCAGTTCCTCCAGCCGGAATTCATTGCCGATGGAGAAGGCGATGAAGCCCAGGGAAACATCACTGATGAGCCCCAGCTTTTCCACGAAGTCAAAGCTCGGCAGGCCCAGGTTGGGGATGCCCAGGGCGCCCAGGCACAGCGGCCCAATCAGCACGCCGGCAACCAGGTAGCTGGTCACGTCAGGCAGATTGAATTTGGAGGCCAGACGGGACAGAAACAGTCCTGCGAACATGGCAAGACCGATGGCGAGCAAGTATTCCATAAAGAAATGCCTCTTTTCATATAAATCTTTCTTTTGCCATGCTATTATAGCATGGCATTTTTCGGATGCAAGAGCTTGTATTTCACAAGAATTTTGGATTTTTTGCACGGTTAATTGTAAACTTTTATAGATATTGACCGTAAAAAGCAACTGCATCGGTAAAATAGGGGGAAAGCGCTTGATTCAGGAAATAAAACGGGCTATAATGCGTGTAAAAAAGGAGGAAGCAAAAATGGAATCTCTGAATGCATTGATCAAAAGCTGGGTTTCCCAGGGGCTTGTGGATAAAATCTTTACGGCGCTCATTACGCTGGTGGTGGGTATCCTGGCCATCAAAGCCGTCATGCGGCTGCTGACCCGGGCCCTGGAAAAGTCCAAGCTGGAAAAGGCGGCCTATAGCCTGATTTTGTCCCTTGTGAAGGTAGGGCTATACCTGCTGCTGGGTCTGAGCCTGGCCACCAGCTTCGGCATTGATGTCACCGGCGTGGTGGCGCTGGCCAGTGTGCTGACATTGGCTGTGTCTCTGGCCCTGCAAAATATGCTGACCAATGTGCTGGGCGGCTTTGCGCTGCTGACAACCCATCCCTTCCACTCCGGGGACTATGTGGATATCGGCGGCCAGTCCGGCACCGTGACCCAGATCGATATGAGCTATACCCGGCTTGTCACCGTGGACAATAAGGTGGTCTGCATCCCCAACAGCACGGTGCTGGCCTCGGAAGTGGTGAACTACTCCGCCAACGATACCCGCCGGGCGGAAATTCAGGTTTCTGCGGGCTATGACGCCCCCACCCAGAAGGTCATCGACGCCCTGGTTCTGGCGGCGACTGTGGACAATGCCCTCTTGGAGCCCGCTCCCTTTGCGGCAGTGGTGAGCTATGGGGACAATGCCATTAACTACACCCTGCGCTTCTGGGCAAAGACCGAGGACTACTGGGATGTGTACTTCAAGGTCAACCAGCGCGTCAAGGACATTTTCGACGAGCAGGGCATCCCCATGACCTACCCCCATCTAAACGTCCATTTTGATAAGGAGTTTCTGGAGAGCCGGAAGCATTGAAACGAAAAAACTTCCCCTCCGGGGGAGCTGGCTCGGCGAAGCCGAGACTGAGGAGGGGCGTACCGGATGAGAGCGGCAGGGAAATACGTACCGTTCTCTTGTCAGAGGCCCCTCTTCCATAGATTATGGTACAGCTGCCGCCGGCAGCTATAGGAGGATGAGATTCGCTGCGCGACGCACCGCCGCTGCGGCGGTCCCCCTTCCCCGGAGGGGAAGGTTAGGAGAGGAAAAAGATAGCTTTTGACAATTTGCCTGGCTTTCTGTATAATGGTGCTACATGATGAGAAATTCGAGGGAAAAACCATGATTGCGGATGCTGTCACTGTTTCGGAAAATGATATGCGCAAGCTCCTAGGGGCGGCAAGCCCGGAGGCGGCGCTGCTGTATTTATATGTGCAGGCGGGCAATGACCCCAGCCTTGCCGAGGGGGCGCTTTCTTTAAGCGCCGGGCGGGTTTCCTGTGCCGCTGCCACCCTGCGGCAGCTGGGCCTGTGGCCGGAGGAACGGCCCATCCGCGTAGCCCCCGGGGAGCGGCCGGACTATACCGAGCGGGATGTGCTCTCTGCCATGGATTCGGACAATTCCTTCCGGGCACTCTATGGGGAGGTTCAGCGGCAGCTGGGCCGGAGCCTGAATACGGAAGAGCTGAAAATTTTGCTGGGCTTCGTGCGGTATCTGAATCTGCCCGCCGAGGTGATCCAGATGCTCATCTGCTACTGCAAGGAGCGGGCGCGGAAGCGGGGCTCTTCCCGGAATCCCAGCCTGCGAACCATTGAGAAGGAGGCCTATGCCTGGGCGGAGCGGGGAATTGACTCCATCGAGGAGGCTTCGGCCTTTATCCAGGCCCAGAATGTCCGGGCCTCCCGGCTGGCCCAGCTCATGCAGGCCCTGCAGATACGGGGCAGAAATCTGACCCCGGCAGAGGAGCGCTATGCCCAGAGCTGGCTGGAGATGGGCTTTGACAACGAGACCGTCTCCATGGCCTATGAGCGGACCTGCCTGAATACAGGCGGCCTCAATTGGGCGTACATGAATAAGATTTTGCAGCGCTGGCACGGCCAGGGCCTCCACACGGCCCAGGCGGTCCAGGCAGGGGACAGAAAGACGGACGCCAAGTCCGACCGCCGTCCTCTGGACGCGGACGAAGCCGCAGCCATCAAACGGATGTTTCAGGAGGGATAAGCCATGGGATATAGTGCGGAAGTGGTGCGCCGCGCCCGGGACCGTCTGGCCCAGGCCAGGGAGGACCGGGCCTCTGAGGACCGGCAGCACCTGGCGGAGGCCTATGAGCGGGTTCCCAGGATTCGGGAGATCGACCGGGAGCTGCGCATGACCATGGCCCAGGCGGCTATGGCAGCCTTCCAGGCGGGCACCGACGGCAAGAAAGAGTTGGAAGCGGTGCGGGACAAGAATCTGGCCTTGCAGCAGGAGCGGGCACGGCTGGTGGAGGAGAACTTCGAGGAGGGCTTCCTGGATGAGACGCCCATCTGTGATAAGTGCGGCGGAACCGGCTACATCGGCGCGGAGATGTGCGAGTGCCTGCGGGAGCTGTGCCGTCAGGAGCAGAAGAAGGAGGTCTCCATCCTCTCCGGCAGCCGGGATAGCTTTGGCAGCTTCCGGCTGGACTGTTATTCCGACCGGGTAGACCCCAATTACGGCGTCAGCCCTCGGACCTTGGCGGAGAAGAATTTCCGGGAATGTAAGCATTATGCCGTCTTTTTCTCGGACAAATCGGACAATCTCCTGCTTTCCGGCAATCCGGGGCTGGGGAAGACCTTCCTGTCTGCCTGCATTGCCCGGACCGTGGCGGACCGGGGCTACAGCGTGGCCTATGAGACTGCGGGCCATCTGTTTACCAAGATGGAGCGGGCAAAATTCATGAATGACGAGCAGGCCCGCCAGGAGACCGAGAGCTATACCCACTGCGATCTGCTGATCCTGGATGACCTGGGCACGGAGATGCCCGGCCAGTTCACCAATGTGGCCCTCTACGGGATCATCAATGACCGGCTGCTGCTTGGCAAGCCCACGATTATCTCCACGAACCTGACCACGGACGACATTGCCAAACGCTACACGCCCCAGATCGCCTCCCGGCTCCGGGGCAGCTTCAAGCGGGTCCCCTTCATCGGAGAGGATATCCGCCTTATGAAAAACGGAGGCCTGGTATGAGCATCGGCATTCTTTTTGATTTGGACGGCACACTGCTGAATACCTTAGAGGACCTGGCGGACAGCACCAACGCCGCTCTGGCTTCCTTCGGCTACCCTGCCAGGACGCTGGAGGAGGTCCGGCGTTTTGTGGGCAACGGGGCGGCAAACCTCATTGCCCAGGCCGTTCCGGAAGGCTGCGACCCGGCGCCGGTGCTGAAAGCCTTTCAGGCTTATTATCCCGCCCACTGCCAGATCAAAACGGCTCTCTATCCGGGAATCGAGCGGGCGCTGGCTGTTTTGAAGGAGAAATACCCTGTTGCTATCGTGTCCAACAAGCCGGATGCGGCGGTGAAGCCCCTGTGCGCGCATTATTTCCCCGGGATTTTTGCCCTGGGGGAGACAGCGGATTGCCCCAGAAAGCCCGATAAGGCCATGGTCCTGAAAGCCATGGACGCCATTGGCGTGACGGAGTGCATCTACGTAGGCGACAGTGAGGTGGATGTGCGCACGGCGAAAAATGCCGGGGTACCCTGCCTCAGCGTCCTGTGGGGTTTCCGGGACAGAGAGCAGATCGGCGGGACCGTGTACTGCGAGACTGTGGATTGCCTGGTTCCTATGTTGGAGGAAATGGCCTGTGGCAAATGAATTCTATGCGCTCCTTGGCAGGATGCGTTATATCGCCCGGTGGGGCCTTATGCGCAACAGCTTCTCGGAGAATATCCAGGAGCACAGCCACCAGGTGGCGGTGCTGGCTCACGCCCTGGCCCTGATCCGCCGGGAGATCCTCCACCTGCCCGGTCCAGACCCGGACAAATGCGCCGTGGCAGCGCTGTACCACGATGCCTCGGAGATCCTGACCGGCGATATGCCCACACCCATCAAGTATTACAATCCCGAGATCCGCAATGCCTATAAGGCCGTGGAGCAGGTGGCCGGGCAGCGTCTGCTGGATATGCTCCCCCCGGAGCTGCGGGGGTGCTACGAAAGCTATGTCTTGGAAAACGACGAGGACCTGAACCCCATCGTCAAGGCTGCGGATAAGCTCTCCGCCCATATCAAGTGCCTGGAGGAGCTGAAGGCCGGAAACCTGGAGTTTTCCACAGCTTCTGCACAAACCCTGTCCGCCCTGGAAGCCACAGGCCGGGAAGAGGTCCGCTGGTTCCTGGACAACTGTCTGGAGCCCTTTACAAGAAACCTGGACCAGCTGTAAAATCCTTGACGGCAATTCGATTCTGTGCTATGATATCGGATGGAAACAGGCCGCCATGGTGGAACTGGTAGACACAAGGGACTTAAAATCCCTCGGCCCAAAAACCGTACGGGTTCGATTCCCGTTGGCGGCACCATTTTTAAACGGACACTCGGAGATGAAATGCTCTGAGTGTCCTTTTTTTGCTCCAAAATGCCAATAATTGCATTGGCAGAATTGATTTTGGAATTCTCGTCCAGATGCGTGTAAATATTGGCGGTCGTTCCGATAGTGCTGTGACCAAGCCACGCCTGAATTTCCTTCATGGGGACACCTTGGGCAAACAGAAGCGTTGCACGGCTCTGGCGAAGATCGTGGAAGCGAATATGTGGCATAAGCGCACTTAGCAAAATGGCCGCACGAAATTGCATATTTGTCAAGTGTTTTGGGAAAAACACAAAAAAGCACCCGCTGCAGCTCAATTTTGAGTGTAGCGGGGCATTTTGGCTTAACTTAGTGACATTGGGTTCGCAATGACATTTCTTCTAATTGGGCACTTCGTCTTTTTGAGACAGCCCTGAACAACGGTATCATACTTTGGTAGGATTTTCTTTTTTCAAAAACTGTGCTATGATACGGTCAAACTGTAAAAAAGCCCCTCCGGCTTTGGGAAAGGAATTGCGGCTATGACAAAAAAGACGGTCATAAAACCGGCAATCAGCCAGAAATTTCAGGAATTTCTAAAGAATGAACGGATATTGTTCTTTAGCGCCCCCTGCGGCTTCGGCAAGACCGCTGTGGCCCAGGCCCTGCTGGAGGGAAGGCGGGTTTGGAAGCTGGAGGGCGAGTCGGCCCGGGGGGCGGACCTGGAGACCAAGAAGGACTGGGACATTCTGCTGATGGAGGATTTCCAGCTCTTTCAGGAAGAGGAGGACCAGCAGGCCCTCTGCGCCCTCATTCGCCGCAGTCCGGACAAGCGCTTTGTGATCCTGTCCCGGGGGAGCCCGCCCGGCTGCCTCATGGCCTTCCAGTATGCGGGGCTTATGACGGTGATCGGGCCCAAGGACCTGCTCTTCGACCGGGAGGATATTCGGCAGCTGTTCGATGCCAGCGGCCTGCCGGTCACCGACGGAGAGATCGCCGGGATCCTGAAGGAGTCCATCGGCTATCCTCTGGGGGTGGCCATCACGGCCCAGAATATGTCCTCCGGGGCCCGGTTTAGCCAGGAGATCGTGGGCCGGTCCTACCAGGAGGTCTACCGCTACTTTGAGACGGCGATTTATCAGCGGCTGGACCTGCCCTACCGGCGGTTCCTGCTGGAGCTGTCCCCCTTTGAGAGCTTTAACCTGGAAATGGCCCGGATGGTCTCCGGCAATGCCCACGCCGGGGAGATGCTGGACTGGCTCCAGCGCAATACCACCATGCTGCTCTACGACGGTTTCCGGCAGTACCGCTTCTGGCCCCAGTTCCGGGAGTTTCTCCTGTGGGAGATGGACCATAGCTACTCGCCGGAAAAGCGGAGGGCCCTCTTCAACCGGGGCGGACTGTATTTCGAGCTGAAAGAGGATTACGCCCACGCTCTGGACTGCTACACAAAGGGCGGGGATCATGCCAAGGTTTCGGAGATCCTCATCCGCAACGCAGAGCTGCATCCGGGCATGGGCCATTATAGCCAAATGGAAAAGTACTACCGGAGCCTGCCGGAGTCCGAGATCCGGGCCTCTCCGTCCCTGATGCAGGGCATGAGCATGCTGTGCGCCCTGAGCATGGACTATGCCGGCTCCGAGGGCTGGTACAAGAAATTAAAGGACTTCGCCCGGCAGTGCAATCCCAACGACGCGGCGGGGAAGCAGGCCCGGAGCCGCCTGGCCTGGCTGGATATCTCCCTGCCCCAGCGGAAGGTGGACAACCTGACGGAGACCATCCCGGCGGTGTTCCGGCTGATGACCAACAAGGAGGTCAATCTGCCCCCCTTCTCCGTTACCAGCGCCCTGCCCAGCATTATGAACGGCGGCAAGGATTTCTCCCCCTGGAGCAGGCGGGACGACCTGCTCTATAAGACCGTCCGCATTCCTGTGGAGACGGTTCTGGGGAAGGACGGGGTCTGCCTGGGGGACTGCGCCATTGCCGAGAGCAAATTTGAAAAAGGGGAGGACATCGGCGGCCGGATGCTTTCCCTGGTGTCCCGCATGAGCGAGATCCAGCAAAACGGCACCCCAGACATCGAGTTTGCCGCCACGGGGCTTCTGGCCCGGAACTATCTGGCCTCCGGCCAGCCGGGGAATGCCCGCCGGGCCCTGGAGTCCCTCCGGGCTAGGCTAGTAGACCAGGGCCACACCCGGTTTTTGCCCAATATGGATGCGGCCCTGTGCCGCATTGCCCTGCACACCGGGGACCTGGACAGTGCCGATGCCTGGTACCGGGAAAAGGCCCCCAGAGACCCCATGCACCTGAACGTGATGAAGCGCTACCAGTACCTGACCCAGGCCCAGGTAGAGCTGGCCGACGGGACTCCCGAGGCGGCGCTGCTGACCCTGGCCCCCCTGGGCCCCTACTGCGAAAACTGCTGCCGGTACATAGACGGCATCCATGTGGATGCGCTCACAGCCCTGGCCCTCTACCGGATGCGCCGGGAGGGCTGGCAGGAGAAGCTGACAAGGGCCATGACCACAGCGGCGGAATTCGGCTTTATCCGCACCCTCAGCGTCTACGGCGCGGCCATTCTGCCCCTGCTGGCAGAGCTTCCCTGGACCGGGAACGACCGGTGGTACAAGCGGCTTCTGGCCGAGGTCCGGCTGCAAAACGCCAACGACCCCCTGTTCCTGCAGCCCCGGCTGGGGAAAAACGATGTGCTGACCACCACGGAGAAGCAGATCCTGCGCCTGATCTGCGCGGACAAGAGCAACGCCGAGATTGCCCAGATGATGGACATCAAGCTGACCACGGTGAAGACCCACGTCAGCCATATTCTGGAAAAGCTGGACGTGAACAGACGCAGCGAGGCCAAAACCGCCGCCAGGCGGCTGAAGCTCATCCCGGAGGACTGAAAGCCCTCTCCTTACGAGAGGGTGGCAGGGCCAAAGGCCCTGACGGGTGTGGGGCGGACCAAGCCTACAGCAAGGCGATCCCTCAGTCAGCCTAGGGCTGACAGCTCCCTTTACGCAAGGGAGCCTGCCCCTCATCCGCCCGCCGGGGCGGGCACCTTCCCCCAGGGGAAGGTTGGAAATTTTTATCGCAAAAGGAGAATGAACCATGAAGAAACGGATCATCAGTCTGATTCTGGCCCTGGCACTGTGTGTCGGGATGCTGCCCGCCCCTGCCTGGGCGGAGGAGCCTACGGATCCCACCCAGGCTGTGGAGGTGGTGGGGGCTGCCAACCCCAGTGAGGAGACGGACCCCACCACGGAGCCTACGGAGGCGGAAACGGCCCCCACCGAGGCTCCTACGGAAGCCCCGGCGGCGGAGCCTACCCCGGCCCCCACCGAGGTACTCGCCCCGGAGACCACGGTGGCTCCTGCCCCAACAGAGGCTCCCACTGAGCCTGCGCCCACAGAAGACGAGGCCGTGGCGGCGGTGCAGGCCATGATCGACGCCCTGCCGGACGTGGAGGATATGTCCGAAAGCTACCTGGACGCGCTGGTAGCGGCGTACTCTGCTTTTGAAGCCCTGAGCGAGGCTCAGCAGGCGCAAATCAACGGCGTGGAGAAGCTGGAAGCCCTGTTCGGCTGGGTAAACAGCCAGGTGTCCACCCTGGCGACGGAGGAAACCATCTCCGGCGAAGTGACCTGGAACAACCAGACCTTTACCACCCCCGTCAAGCTGACCGGGGAAACCACCCTGACCCTGGTGGGCGACAACAAGATCGAGTGCGACGCACCTTTGGATCTGAACAACTGTAGCCTGACCGTCAAGGGCACCGGCAGCCTGACGGTCATCGGCAACGGCAGGAGCAACGAAGGGATGCTTAACGGCGCCATCTTTGACAGTGGCTACAAGGGCACCAAATCCGGCCTAGGAACCCTGTGCCTTGAGGGCGGCACCGTTACGGCCAGCGGCGGCGATTATAATGCCATATCCGTTCGTTCTGTGGAATTGCACAGCGGCAAGCTGGAGGCCTACGGCGGCTCGAATGCCGGTATTGTCTGCTCCTATCTGTATACATATGGCGGCTCCCTCTACACCACCGGCAGTGATTGCGGCATCGAAATGAGAACCATGTATGCGGGCAATCCCGGCAAACTGCCCATTCTGGCTTCCGACGAGAAGGACGCACCGATGGCGGAAATGGATGCCGGAGATATCGACGATATTCTGGATAACGCCAAGAAGACTTACTACATCGGCGAAGTCACCGGCCCCATGCTCTCGGTGAAGGCTCAGAAGGGCTACCTCTATGAGGGCACTGCCGATCAGACGGCCACCTTCTCCTATTCTGCCAAGAATCTGGACGGGTGCATGTTTGGGGTCGAATGGACGGGTGACCACCCGGGTCTGACGGCAGAATTTTCCCTAAGCGTCGATCAGACCATAATCGTCACGACCAAGGACACCGTGAAGCAGGGCACCTATGAGCTGAAGCTCATTGCCAGAGATGCCGAGAACGTGAACACATTGGCCACCAAGACCTTCACCGTCACCGTTCTCGGTGCGCCCATCACCGTCACCACCCAGCCCCAGGATGCCTTCGTCAGCTGTAAGCGCGGGGATTTGGATGCCTGGCAGGGCGACAAGAAAATCCAGGTGACTGCCACGCGGGCCGAGGGGCTGACCGAGGACATTACCTATCAGTGGAAGCTGGAGGGCGGCACGGAGCTGGATAACTGCACCGGGTACGAACTTTTCCTTCAGGATCTTTTCGCGGGTGGCAAGCTGCCCCCGGTGGTCGACAAGCCCTGGCTGCTTTCCGCCAAGGTCTACTGCACCCTGACCGTCGGCAGCTACAGCGTCAATACCAACGCCGTCACCCTGACGGTCAACACCTGCGCACATGAACGGGCGAACCCTAACGGCACCTGCCAGCAGTGCGGAGAACCTTGCAGCTCGGAGCCGCTGCTGGTGCGCGAGGACGGCATATACTACGCCGTGCAGGATACTTCCGGAATCGGCGCGGCTAATGTGGGCGTCAATCTGGTAGTTGGTGGAACCTTCTACCTGACGAAGGACGTGATCCATAGAAGCCTTGACGCGACCTACACCCCGGCAGGCGACAAGAATGTGATCCTGGATTTGCAGGGCCATACCCTGGAAAGCCTGGACATGGGCAACTTCCCCGTGGGCAGCTTCACCCTGAAAAACGGCACGCTGAATCAGTGCGTCTACAGCACCGCGACAGAAGGCAAGCTGATCCTGGACGGCGTGACCTTTATGGCCGCCTATGCAACCAACAGTAGCTACCTGGATATCACTGTCCAGGGAGAGTCGGTCTTCAAAGAAAAGGTTTCCTTCAGCAGCGTGGAGGGCGTTGCCCACCTGCGGGGCGGCACCTTTGAAAAGGGAATCGACACAAGCAACGGTGCCCAGCCGCTGGCCCTGCTGGCCGATGGCTATGCCTTCCGGAATGACCAGGGCATTGTGGATGCCTCCAATCCGGAAAATCTCAAGGACAAAATCCAGGTGGTGGCGCACACATGCAAGTATGTGAACGGCAAATGCGCCTGCGGCCGCAGCTGTGACCACAGCACCGTCAGCGACGAAACCGGCCTCTGCCAGAAATGCGGAAGCCAGGTCTATGAGGCCAATGTGACCACCGCAGACGGCACCGTGACCGGCTATCGGACCCTGGAGGAAGCGCTGCGCAACGGCGCTGATGCGACGGTGAAGCTGCTGGCAGACTGTGTTGTTAAGGAAAGAGAAGAGGCCTTCTGTGTGGAAGTGCCCTTGACCCTGGACCTGAATGGAAAGCGAATGGAAGGCCCTTCAGGCCTGATTGTGAAGAAGGGGCCCACCACCATTCTGGACGGCTCTCCGGCGAAGACCGGCACCATTGCCGGAACGAGTAATTGGGAATACTCCGGTATGGGCCTAGGGGTGTTCAATAACGCAAACGTAACGCTGACAATTCTGGGCGGACGTTTTGAGGGTAAGACCGACGGCCTACAGATGCTGGGCCAGAATACTCTGATCCTAAAGGGCGGCAGCTTCTCCAGTATACGCTTTAAAGAGGGCGCTACTGCTACGCTGCGGGATTCTTTGGCTCCGGGGTATGCCTATTATAAAGACGCGGACAATACGCTCTATGACCCGGGAGACGACCAGGAAGCAACAGTGGGGCTCCATGTAGGTGTCCACACAGAGCACACTCTGGATAGCAACGGCCATTGCCCCTGCGGGTATACCGCGGCGGCGACGCTTGACACAGAAGCGGGGAAACAATATTTCGCTGACTTCTCCGTAGCCCTTGAGGCGGCAAAGGCTGCCTCCGGCTCCACCCTCACCCTCTTCCAGGACGTGGCCCTGACAGGGGAGAATAACCTCTACATCGACAGCGGCACCTTCACCATCGACTGGAACGGCCACACCATTTCCGGTGAAATGAGCAATGTTCTTTTGTGCATTACGGATGCGGCCAAGGTGACACTGACAGACAGCGTTGGCACCGGCGGCCTTCGCAATGTAAGAGGAGCGGCCATAGGTGCCTACGTGGGGTCCCAGGGCAGCCTGACCATCCAGGGCGGCGTCTATTCTCCCCAGTTATGGAAAGATCGGACCGCTTACGGACCCATCCAGATCAGCGGCGGCCGATTCGAGAACCCCGAAGATAGCGGAAGGAACGGGGCACTGTACTGCTACAGCGGAGCCCTGGCGGAGCTGCTGGCCCCGGGCTATACCTTCGCCTATGAGGATGATGAGCTGTTCGATGTCTATTCTCAGAGAAAGTCGGATAGCGATAAAACCGTTTACGCAGTGGCGCATACCCACGATAGCTTTGATGAGGACGGCATTTGCGCCTGCGGCTACACCTGTCCCCACGAGCACTGGACGGACGGCATGTGCGATCTGTGCGGCAAGATCTGCCCCCACGACCATTATGAAAACGGCAAGTGCACCGTCTGCGGCTATCCCTGCCCCCACAAGGACGTAACGGAAAATGGCGGCGTTTACACCTGCGATATCTGCGGCCTGACCATGACCGTCATGGTGGAGACTGCGGACGGTATCAGCTACACCACCGACCTGGCCGCCGCCCTGAATAACGCCGAGGACGGCACCACCGTGAAGCTGCTGGGCGACCTTGTTCTGACGAAGAGCGCAAATATCGAAGGCGGTAAAAACGTCACCCTGAACCTGAACGGCCACAATATTACCCGGGCGACCTGGCAGATCATCCAAGTGAAGGGCAATACCGACGACGGGACTAAGGCGAAGCTCGTCATCACCGGCTCCGGCGAGATTCGATTCAACGTGAAGGCCATTGATGGCGGTCAGCTGGATATGAGCGGCTGGACGGGAACGGTAGCGTTTGTCGACCTTGAGAATGCCTGCGACTTGGTCGGCCCCACCGGGGACGGCCATCTGGGTGCGCTGAATATCAGCAATTGGCGCAGCGATAACAAGGGCACCATCCTGCTCCAGGGCGGCACCATTGGCAAGCTCTGGCTGAACAGCTTCGAGAGCTTCCAGATGACCCTGGGGAGCCTGCTGAAATCCGGCTATGCGGCCAAGAGCGGCAGCGAATACCTGCCCTATGACCATGCCATCTCCGACCAGGACAAAATTCTTAACAACCTGACCATCGAGCCCTGCCCCCACACCGGCCTGGATAGCTCCGGCCGCTGCACCTACTGCAATGCCACAGGCTTCGTGGCCACCGTGACCAAGGACGGCGTGACCGCCGGTTATACCGATTTCCTATCGGCACTCGACGAGATTTGCGATGGCAAGCGCGGCACATTGAAGCTGCTGAAGGATATACCCGTGGAGGAAGGTCACCCCTTTGGTAGGATAAGCGGCATCCTGGATCTGAACGGCAAGAATCTGGCGTGCGACCTGACATGCATTCAGGGAAGCAGTTTGCAGATTGTAAACAGAGGCAGTGACATGTCCAGAATGGAGAGGCTGGAGGTGTGGAACGGCGCAAAGGTGACCATTGCCGATACCGCCGGAAGCATCCACTTCAATGTAGTGTGGGTTGAAATCGGCTCCGTAGCAGACCTGCTGCCCGAGGGCGGTGCCTACATTGCGCATGACGGAACCTGGATTTCCGCCGCAGATGCGGCCGCGATTCAATCCTTGGAAAAAGTAGCTGTGAAGGAAGCCCCCGTCAAGAGCGTGACCCTCACCGCCAACAAAACCACTGTCCCCTACGGCGAGAGCCAGACCGTGACCCTGTCCGCTTCCGCCACGCTGAGCGAGGGCGGAACTGCCAGCTACGCCTGGGCTGAGGTGACGTCTCACGGCGTTGAGCACATGGGGGAAGACGAAGCCAGCTTCACCCTGCCTGCGGGCGTGAACGCGGGCGAGCATACCTACCGGGTTTCCGTCACCGTGGGGGACTACACCCTGAGTAAGGATATCCAGATCACCGTGACCAAGGCTCCGGGCACTCTGGTAAACAAGGACTATCCCACCGAGTTTACCTACGGCGACACGGTTCCCACCCCCAAGGCCGAGAACTTCACCTCCAATCACCCGGACGGTACGTTCAGCTACCATTGGAAGACAGGTAATAATTCCGGGTTGGAACCAGGCGCGAATCCGGTAGACGCTGGTACCTACATCCTGTATGCGACTTGGACGGCAGGAACCAACCACACCACAGCCAGTTTGAGCCTGGCAGTCACGATTCACAAGGCCGCCCAGACCGCCAACATTGCGGTGGTCAACGAAACCATCTCCGGCAAGGGCGACGGCGGCGTGACCCTGCTGCCCTCCGCAGAGGGTTATGAAATCCGGAAGAAGGGCGAGACGACCTTTGAATCGATAGCGGCGTCCCAGGGTCAGACCTTTAAGACGCTTACCCCGGGAGTCACCTATGAAATCCGCCTGGCAGAGGCGAAGAACTACCTGCCCTCCGCTATTCAGGAGATCACCGCCCAGCCCGGCCGGAAGCTGAAAGTCACCCTGCCGGAGAATCAGAAAGGCTACACCCTGACGGCAAGCAAGACCCAGCTGGACTGGCACGAGGATGTGAAGCTGACCTTCCAACTGGATTCCGTGGGTGCGTATAAGGCCGCAGATTTTGGCATCTGGGCGGAAGCTGGAAGCGAGAAAACGAAGCTGACCCTCGGCAATGATGGTGCGGTCAAACTGACTGCCCCCGAAAAGAACATCACCATCACCGTCACCGGCGTGAAGACGGACAACGTGGCACCCCAAGCCTCCATCCGGGGCAGACTGCGTAAGGACAGCGGTTACTATGTCAAGTGGGAGGGCTTCCAGAAGAACCCGGCGGACGACTTTGTGAACGGCGATTTTGTGATTTCGGCAACGGATCGTGTCTCCGGCGTGGCCGACTTCTGGTACTACCTGTCCGACAAGCCCCTGACCCTGGAGGAACTGAAGGGAATGAACGGCGCTTTCTGGGCGCGGCCGGCGAATCAAGGCAAGGTGTCTATCACCGAGGACGGGGAGTACTACCTCTACGTCAAGGCGCTGGACAAGGCGAATAATGTGGGCTACGCCTGCACCGGCAAGCTGGTTAAGGAGAGCAATCCGCCCACCTTCTCCGGCGTGGAGAATGAGAAAACCTACTATGTGTCCCAGCAGATGGAGATTCATGACGACGGTATGCCGGACTGGTTTATGGCGGAAGGCGCAATCGGAGTGGTTCCGAATGGCGGAAATGAGAATCCGATCAAGCTGCGGCTGCCAAACAACGGCAGTTCCTATACCTTCACGGTGGGTGACCGGTGCGGCAACGAGGCCAAAATTACCGTGTACATGAAGCCCCTTACCGACCTGACTCAGCCCCTGGACAGCATTCTGGAAGACACAATTCGCAAATCCGACCGTGCCACCCTGGACGATGTGGAAGCGACCCTCAAGGGTCTGGATGTGACCTACGCCACCGAGCCGGAGAAGAAGGAAATTAACGATGCGCTGGCTCGGATTGCGCAGCTGCGTCAGGTTCTGGATCAGGTGGCAGCGGTAGAGGCGCAGATCGCCGCCCTGCCGGATTCCGTGGAGCCGTACCAGCAGACCGTGGAGGATACCCAGATCAAGCCCGCCCGGCAAGCCTACAGCGACCTGACCGACCACCAGAAGACCCTGGTGGACAGCACGAAGCTTGACAAGCTGGTTCGGCTGGAAGCCCAGTTGAACGCCTGGACGATTACCGAGGGCGACGGCCAGACCTGGTACAAGGGCAGCTGGAACCCCTTGAGTTTCACCGTCAACGGCCAGACCCGGAAATTCTCCAAAGTCCTCTTGGACGGCAAAATGCACATCACGGCGACTCCCAGTTTCCTGGCAGTCAGCGGTTCGATAGACGAACCGTTTACCCTGACGCTGAAGCCGGAGTTTTTGCAGGTCTGGATGAAGCCTGGCGAACACACACTCACGGTGATCTACGGGGAAAACAACAGCGGAACCGGCACAGTTACCTTCACCGTCGAGATACCTGCCAATTACCTGGATGTGACGGGCAAACCGGAATTTGACGGCAAGACCACCGTGACCGTCGATGGGAAGGAATATCCCATTGAGGAAATGAACGGTACGCGTTATGTCAACCTGCCGGAAACCGGCGATCTGCTGACCATCTACTCCTTTAAGGACGGCACGCCGACGGGCTCCTGTACCAACTATCCCATAGGTATGCAGGTGTTCCGTATTACCCGTCAGGAAGGCGGCGCGAAGGCCGAAGAAATCACCGAGTTTGCGAATCTTCTGAACTACGCCGGCTGCTCCATCCGCCTTACCGGCACCAAGGGCATCCGCATGATCACCGGCATCGGCGAGAATGCGAGAACGGCCCTGACTGGTGCCCGGGGCCTGGGGGGCTACACCCTGGAAGAATACGGCACCGTGGTCATGCGGGGAGTCGGGACCCCCACCCTGGAAAACAGCAAAAGCCACAACTTCGCCTACAAAAAGGACAAGGCAGACCCGATTTTCAGCAGAGCGAACGGGATGATCCAGTACACCAACGTCCTGGTGGGCTTCAGTCTGGAGGACTGCAAGGATACGCTGACCCTGCGGCCCTATATCAAGCTGAAGGATATGACCACCGGCGAAACCGTCACCCTCTACGGCGGCTGCGTCAGCCGGTCCATCGGCTATATCGCCAAGCAGAACGAGAATACCTACAAGCCCGGCACGGCAGGCTACAAGTACATCCATGAAATCATCGATGCCGTCTACGGCAAGACGGAGCAGGGAGGAGAAACCAAATGAAAAAATATATGGCCTTGCTTCTGGCCCTGTGCCTGCTGACGGCAGGCTGCGGAAAAGGGCAGGAGGCCCCCACAACGGAGCCTCCCGCCTCCACGGCCCCCACCACGCAGGAGACAGCGCCGGAGACCACCGCCCCGGAAACCACCGCACCCAAAACCAGGGAAGTCCAGGTCATGGGGGACCGCATCCCGGTGATCCGTCTGCTGCTGGAGCAGGGGCAGACCCTGGAGGTCACGGGCTATGAGGGAACCTATGCCAAGGTCACGGCGGAGAAGGAGGAGGGCCTTGTAGGGACGGGCTTCCTCCGCTTCCCGGATGAACCCTTTGAGCGCCGCACCGCCTACGCCCTGTGGAACGCGGGGCTCTACCCGGACTTCTCCTGCCTGGGAGAACCCCTGGAAAAGCTGGCCACCAACACCAAATTGGAGGTACTGGAGGAACTGGAAAACTGCCTGTATGTGCAGGCAGGGGAACAGACCGGCTTCGTACCCCTGGCCCAGCAGAGCCGCTACCCCTATCAGGCCCCGGCAGACAACGGCTCCGGCAGCTCCGGCGGCTCCGGCAGCTCCGGCCCCCAGGACGGCGGCGACATCACCCTGATGCACCCCGGCACCCTCCGGCTTCTGGCTGACAAGGTGAAAACCGGCGAGGCCAAGGTGAAGGTCTCCGGCGTGCCCCTGGTGCTCCGGTTCTGTGACTACGGGGACAGGGTTTCCGTCCTGGAATCCGGCACCGCCCCGGAGCTTCCGGGCTACACCGCCATCCTGGAATCTGACGGCACCACCGCCTATATTCCCACAGCCTGGCTGGCCGATGCCCAGACCTTCACCCCCTGGGAAGGGTATGCGGGGAGTAACTGCAAGCTCTACGAACACTATCTGCTCCTTGGCAAGGAGGTCAAGACTTTGTATACCAACAAGCCCCTGACGGTACTCTGGGATTCAGGCCTCACCGCCCTGGTCCAGGCAGATGGGGAGCGGTTCTACGCCGCCTCCGCCACCCTGCGCCAGACTCCGCTGGTGGTAACCCCCGCCCCGGAAAGCGGCGGCAGCAGCGGCGGCTCCTCCGGCGGCAGCAGCGACCTGTGGACACCACCGGCGCTGTAACAGCCAATAGCCCCACAGCCCGGCTCTTGCGCAAGAGCCGGGCCTTTGCGTTTTAAGGCTCTAATCGGCTCATTGACAACGCGCTTTTTTTGAACCGACACCGCAGGACTTCATTTTGCGGCTGACCAGTGTTCCGGTGTAAACAAGGTTCTTGAGAATGTTGTAGCCATTTCCGTTTTTCTCACGCCTGTTCCCTCATACCGGTGTGCCGGTACGGATGATCTTCGGCAGCATAAATGCCTGCCCATTTGAACTGCTCAAAAGATGTAACTTTTTCGTGTACAACTACGCATGCTCCTTGACAGGATGAGCAATTCAGGATATACTATGAGTAGTTGGATTACTCAGCCATTATTATGCGCACTTCAAGTGCTTTTGCAAATAGACTTGCACAATTTGATGTCGTAAACTTTTTGTGAGCAGGAGTGATTACCAAAATGACGTTTGGAGAGAAATTCAAGGCTGAACGGGAGAA
>ERZ791830.382-NODE-382-length-48015-cov-16.724958_pt1 | contig 48015 bp, 78 predicted proteins | sample MGYA00509945_ERZ791830 | MGnify/ENA primary metagenome ERZ791830 (study PRJEB30046, sample SAMN00792021) | human gut metagenome | study: EMG produced TPA metagenomics assembly of the A metagenome-wide association study of gut microbiota in type 2...
AAGCAGCAACAGAGCGCATGAAATGTACCGTTTGGCTGTTCCTCTTCACGATATAAGAAGGATTGATAGCAAGGGCATAGAAGATTGCATCATAAAAAAAATAAAAGCAGGAACGACCAAGAAAGAGCTGATCATATCAACCTCAAGAGAGGCGAGGGTTACGAGAAACAATGTTGAGATTTGCCTTCAAAAGATGATTTCAACAGGATTGATATCTGAGGATAAACTTGCACCAAGAAAAAGTAACAGAGCAATAATTTATAAAGTTAATTAAAAAAAAGCCCACTTTCGTGGGCTTCTTCTTTTTCATCAAAACGGACTGACGGCACTGTCCCTGCTTCTCCTGGCATCCAGATATCGCTTCAACTCCTCACGGTCGATGCCAAACGCATCACAGAAGTTTGCCACGGCATTTCCAGCGAAATGCTCATCTGGAGTCCACTTGCCACATTTTTTCGCCACATCACGATATGGCTGTGAAATGAATGCCGTGTTACCTTTGTAGTTTATGCGGCAGAAAAATACATCATCCTCTATGCTGTGCCCCATATTGCAACGGAACACCGGCACGCTGTGATAGTAGACTTCCATCAGGTTACGTCCAGTCATCATGTTTAGCGCTGCTTCTGGCTCGCACTCAGCTTCATACTGGCTGTATGCAAATATATCGCTTTGCTGAATTACGCGGATCATATGCTTACCTCATCATTAACTAATTTGTAGATGATGGCCCGGTTGCTTGTGCGCTTGGCCTCTTTATCCTCAATAACCTCGCCGTCTTCAATGAGCTTGTCCAGCATGCGCTCAGAGTCAGCTCGTTTATAGTTTCCATCCTTAGCCACGCCAATGATGATCGCTTTGCGTGCCATTCCACGCTTGACGTACTCACGGACAAGCGATTCAAGCCCCTCAACGCGCCTGTCGTTGCTCTTGGAGTTAGCCCCTGACAAACTATCAGCCCGCATCATCAAATCGCTTGTTGATTTGATGGTGAGCGCAACGGCATACCGCAGATGCTCCATTGTAATAACGCCAGTATCGCAGGCAAGAATCCCGGCTATCTTCGCCACCTTCACAGCGCACCGGTTAATCAACGGTTGATAACCTGTGCCATTTTCTACGTGCTGGCGGGCAATCATCTTGAGCCATGAAAAAAAATCTTTTGCCATTGCTGAAACCTCTGGCGTTGCCTTTATTGCTCGCCTTTCTTTGCTGCTTATAATTGATTCTGTCCAGTTTTTGTAACCAGCAGTAGTGCCATTTATTATTGTTTTTATGGTCATTTGCATAGGCATTGGCAGGTCGCAGTATTCCACATCTTCGTTTTCGTCTGCGATTTCCTGAAGCTCCTGCATAATCATGGCGCGCCCCATGAGACCTGATTTTATGTTCTCTTCGGTAATGAGTTTTTTGAACTGGTCATCAGTAGAAACGCCAAACATGGAAAAGAAGGGATTTCGTATCGCACCATCTATGCGACTAATCACATCTTCAAACTGACGCTTAATATCGACAGGATCTGCCTGCAACTCATTTTCTTCGATCATCATCATAAGAGTGCCAAGCCTTTTTTCAAACTGCTTGACGTATTCATCAGTGATGCGCTGGTCACAGTACAGTATTTCTGCGGTGTAAGACTCCATCAGTGCGCCAGCCGTGGCCATGTTGTACTCACTGACCTTTTGCCCAACCACGCTGCCGAGCTTGATGCCAATCTCATCCATGATGAGGTTAAACATCTGATTAGCTGCCAGCCCCTCATATATTGCTCTTTCAGAACGGATTTTACCGGCCACTGTCTTGCTGAGACCTGAGCAGTCGATAATTTTTTGCAGAGCCGCAAGCACGTCACCCTTTCCTGAGCCAGACCCGGCGATGCCAATAGAAAAAAGATTTGGCACAGCCTTACGATTGGTAAGGTAAATATCTGAAGAGGCGCCGCAGATGATTGATGCCGCATGGATGGCTGCCAGAGCTGCGAGGTATTCCCTTTTTTCTGCACAGTTTCTGTTAATCCATTCCGTCAACTTGCCGACGAACCCTGGCGGGAAACGCACATCAACAGATTTGTAATCAACGGGGCATTCTCCAACGCCCATCGCCATTTTTTTCTCAAACTTCTCAAGCAATGCAATCTCTTCTGGCGACGCCTGAAATGAAACTGGACGAACCCATCCACCCTCTTCCGCCAGATGAACAAGCGTAGCAGCAGTGACGCGGTCGCCATTTCCCTTGCCGTATGAGTGCCAGTGGTAATCCATATCAGATGGGTCATACTTTGAGAAGCGCGATGACCAAGAGTCCCACAACTCGAATCCGTTGCCATCTGTTGCCTCATGAATTGCCATGCCAACTCGAATCCAGTCCTCATAATCTTCACCACAGTTAATGTGGTTCAGCATGTCCTGAAGTTCCTGCATGGAAAACGATTCGGCGCCGAGTGAAAATTCCTCGCGCTCTGCTCGTTGCAGTAGCTCAATAAGTGGCAACGGAGGCTCTGTTATGGATGACGGAGAGCCATGCTCAGCTTCATAAAAGTTGCCTGATTTATGGAATGAGCCACATCCGATCACGAAGCCTGAAGACTTAAAGTCAATTCCTTTGAATCGCTTGTCGTGAGAATTGAGCTTCACTCCATCTGGCAATTTATAATAAATATGCTTTCCGCCACCACCAGTGTTCACCACAAATCCTGATTCATCGGCAAGCTCCATATCAAGCGCCTCGCAAAGCGCCTCATACCCTTCATTGCCACCATTTCTCGGATCAACATCCACGACAAGATAGCCATCTACCAGAACGCCGAAACTGTTTAGCTGGCCAAACTCACGCATGTTTTCGAGTTGGTCATCTTCCCATATGATTCCACATTGCCAGTTTGACATTATGGGATGCTTGCCTGCTGCATCACATTCTGGCCGCTCGCAGGTACATTTCCTGTCATGATCCATTGGATGGATTCCTATAACAGGGAATCCGGCGGCGTGATAATCCTTGTATCCTGTCATTATTTCGCTCTCCATTGAGTAACTGCTGGGCGCAAATCTTCCTTTTTAAAAAGTCCGTTGGTTAGCTTATCTACCTCTATGGCAGCCGTTGCGCTGATGCGCCCACGGGAAACCCATTCATTTACTGATTGACGAGAAACGCCAAGGAATCGCGCTAGCGATGCCTGCCCCCCCATGTGCTCAATAAGAGCATCGAGAGCCTTCTTTTCCATTTCTTTGATTTGTTCAGCGATGGTTTTCATCTTTCCTCCTGCTAATTTATGGAAGAATGATAAACGCAAAATATTTTTATGTAAAGCTATTGACCTGACGAATGTCCTGTCGTATCTTTTAGTCACACCAGCAACAACGCTGAGTTATTCGAGAGGACACTATGAGCTTATCAATGATTCAAAAACCAAAACCAGTTGCACCTATCATTACTCTTGTTGGCACCCCTGGTGTTGGCAAGACGACTCTGGCGGCGCTCTTCCCAAAGCCTGTTTTCATTCAGGCGGAAGAGATTACAGGCGTATTCGATGACTGGGACGAAGAAAACAAGCCTGATTCATTCCCGGTTCTGAAGCGGGCTGATGCAAAGCGTAAAACTAGTACCAAAGAAGACTTGTTGTCGCAGTTGCGCGCTCTTATCACAGAAGAGCATGACTATAAAACTCTGGTTATCGACTCTATCACCAGCCTCCACGCCATGTTTGAGCATGAGGTTTGCGAAAACTATGGAGTAGATAACGTTGGAGCAGCAGCTGGTGGTTACAACAAGGGCTATCTGGTTGTGGCTGAGATGCATGCTGAAATTATTAACGCATGCAAGTATCTTCGCTCTAACAAAGGGATGAGCATCATTTATCTTGCGCATGCCGGCATACGTAAGATGAAGAACCGACCTGATTCTGACGAGTACACCGTTTATACTCTCAACATGCACGAAGCCAGTATTGATGGTTACGTTGCGCTTAGCGATGCTGTTATCTATATCCGCAATGAGGAGTTTGTGAAGGGTACTGAGACAGATAAAAAAGGGCAGGTAACTAAGTTCGGTAAAGTTGTGCAGACCGGGCAACGTGTACTTGTCACCTCCGGTGATGGCCGGGTTGGTTACGTCAATGCGAAAAATCGCTTCAACCTTGAGCCTGAGATTCAGTTTGATAAAGGCGAAAATCCACTTCTGACAGAGATTAAGTATTATGCGTCTTTACGAGATAACGAAACAGCTTAACGAACTGCTTGCGATGGAAGATATTCCGCGCGAGCAGATTGAAGATACCATTAACCTGATTGAGGAGGAGTTTGAAGGAAAGGCCGAGATGGTGGCCGCTTATATCAGCGAGCTTGAGGCGGATGAGGCTGGCATGAAGGCTGAGATTGATCGCCTGTCAGAACGCAAACGTGTGCTGACTGCGAAGATAGATAACCTTAAAGATTATCTTCGTCAGAACATGCTGGCATCTGGAAAAACGAATATCAAAGGCAAGCTGTTCAGCATCACGCTTGGCAAACCGTCTCATGTTTTGGATGTGTTTGTCCCGGTTGAGCAGTTGCCAGAGCAGTATCGCGTTGTAAAATTTTCGGCAGATAATGCAGCCATTAAAGCGGCACTGAAAGCCGGAACTGAAATTAAAGGTTGTGCCATCACTGATGGAAAACCAAAGCTGATCATCAAATAATCGAGAGGACATAAAAATGGGTTTCTGGAATCTTTCTGACGGTAAAGAAGTTGAGTCAAAGTCTGAATTTGAGGCTGGTGGTGGTTTTGAGGTTATTCCTGATGGCACCCGCGTGCTGGCAGCGGTGGAGGAGTGCAAGGACGATGAATGGGAAGGTGAGCGCTTCTTTAACCTTAAATGGCGCATCCTGGACGGTGATTACAAAAACCGCATCATATTCCAGAAGCTGAAAGTGTTCAGCCAGAAGGATAAGCAGCGCGATAACGCCATCAGCATGCTGGCAGCAATTGATGCAAACGCTGGAGGTAAATTGATGGCGTCAGGGAAAGAGCCTACTGATTTTGCAATCGCAAGTGCGCTGGCTAACCGCCCGATGATCCTCCTGCTTCGCGTCTGGCAGTCTGACGATAAGCAGAAGTCAGGCAACTACGTTGCCGGGGTATTTGGTCGCCAGAAGACTAAATCCGCTCCAGCAGCAAAGCAACAAAAGCAAACGGCAAAGCAGCAGGATGAAGAGCCGCCGGTTGACTTCGACGATGATGTACCATTTTGATTTAAATAAATAACCAAGGGCCATTCGTGGCCCTTTTTTTACATCAATTCACTTTCGTCTGTTTTGAATTTAATGTACAATTCGTTAATCAAAAAAGGAGAAAGCATGAACTATCAAAAGGTGCATGATTCAATAATTGAAAATGCAAAAAACAGGAAGTTACCAAAGGAAGTTTATACGGAGAGGCATCATGTACTTCCTAAAAGTATGGGTGGGACAGATGAAAAGGGAAACTTGGTAACTCTTACTGGAAGAGAGCACTTTATCATTCACTGGCTCTTATGGAAGATTCACAGGAATCAATCTATGGGGTTAGCATTTTTTGCCATGACATCGCAATGTAGAAAGAGTGGAAAAAGGTATACATCATGGTCATTTCACTACGCCAGACAGGTTGCTTCCACACTGATGAGTGGCTCTGGAAACCCAAATTACGGGAAAAGACATACAGATTTAACAAAAAAGATCATTGGTGATATGGCGTCTAAAAGAGTTGGCGCAATGAATCCAAAGGCAAGGCCAATAATCAATATAGATACCGGCGAGGTTTTTGAGACACTAACTGCTGCAAGAAGAAAGCATGGAGGTAATATTCATTACGCCATAAAGGAAGGTGGTACAGCTGGCGGGTTCAGATTTGCATATCTTGATGATTATAACTCTGGTAATTATAAGTTCACAAGCAATCTAAAAGGGTATAGGTCTGGTAGAAATTCACCTACTAGCAAGGCAGTTATTGATTCTTGTGGAAATTCTTACGATACAGTAAGCCTTGCTGCTGAGTCAGTTGGTGTTACTGGCAGTGCAATATCATGGGCTATCAAAAACAAAAAAACAGTCAAAGGTAAGAAATTTAAATTTTTAGGTGATGAAAATGACTTTTAAGCTTAGACCATATCAAGAAGAAGCAGTTGATGCAGTGATCAGGCATATAAAATCCAGCATATCATCGTGTATGATTATTCTACCAACAGGCAGCGGAAAGAGCGCCGTCGTTGCCTCTATTGCAAATTGGTTGTGGGGGAATACTGGTAAGAGAGTCTTATGCGTAGCCCCCACCAGCGAGTTAGTTGTGCAGAATAGGTTGCGCTTTTTATCTATGACTGGCGAGCCAGCAAGCATGTTCAGCGCCAAGGCTGGCCCTAAAAATCTTCGCCACCCTGTTGTTTTTGGCTCTCCTGTCACAATCAAAAACTCTATTGAAATGTTCGGCGATAAATATGGAGCTGTAATTATTGACGAGTGCGACGGAATCACGCCAACCATTAAATTTATTATTAATGAGATGAGGCGTCGCAACCCAAAGCTGCGCATCATTGGCATGACCGCAACGCCTTATCGCCTTGGTACGGGTTATATATATAAAGAGCACTATATTGATGGTCCAACCGACGAAGAAACGGCCATTGATCCTTACTATGACAAGGTTGTTTATGAGCTTGAGGCAAAATTCCTGATTGATAATGGCTACCTGACGCCTCCAGTTACTGAGCACGTAGAAGAAGAATATGATACCTCTGGACTTGAGAAGGATAAGCTTGGGCGTTATACAACGGCATCGGTAGAGCGCGCCATGGTTGGAAAAGGACGCAAGACGTCTCGCATTGTTGAGGATATCGTCAGGCGATCAGTGAATCGCCGGGGAACTATGATTTTCGCCAGCACGAAAAAGCATGCCATGGAGATTATGGAATCTCTGCCTCCTGGTAGTTATAGCTATGTTTTCGGTGATATGCCTACTGCTGAGCGCAACAAGGCTATATCAGACTTTAAGGCTCAGAAGGTTAAATACATTGTCAACCAGAATATACTTACAGTTGGTGTGGATGTTCCGCACTGCGATCACATTGCAGTTATGCGCGCCACAGAATCTCAGCGCCTGTATCAGCAGATAATAGGCCGTGGGACAAGGCTTTACGAAGGGAAGGAAAACTTTCTCGTTAGCGACTATGCAGGAAACATAGAGCGTCATTTTGCTGAGACAGGAGACCTGTTTACTCCTGAGATTAAAGCAACACGAAAAAAACCGTCTGTTCCAATGGAAGTAAAATGCCCATCTTGCGGATTTGTTAATGAATTTGGAGTGCGTCCAAATCCAGAAGGCCTTGATATGGACAGTGAGGGATATTGGCTTGATCTCGCTGGTGACAGAATAATGGTAGATATTTATGATAAATCTGGCGAAAAGATAGGGCAAAAGCCAATGCCCGGACACTTTGGGCGCCGCTGTAAGAACTATATTATGGTTGGTGCGCTGCGTGAAATGCGTCGCTGCACGCATAAATGGTCATTCAAAGAATGTCCTGATTGTGGTTTTGAAAATGATATTGCTGCGCGTAACTGCGTGAGTTGTAAAGCAGAAATAATCGACCCTAACCAGAAGCTACAGGAAGAAGCGGCAAGGCTTGACTCTGCTCCTGATGCAACCAAGCAATCAAAAGTTACAATGATGAGCATAACTCGCCACTATGTAAGCAGTGGTGATGATATGTTGGTAGTTAAGTTTGCTATTGAGCAGTCACCATGGTTCGTTAACAAGTTCTTTAAACCTATGGCAGAAAAGACATGGCAAAGAAGAGAGTGGGAGGATTTCAGTATTAAATCTTTTGGAGAAGTGCTGGAGATAGATGAAGCACTATCGAGAAGAGAAGATGCTACATATCCTACTGCCATTATGTTCAGAAAGGATAAAGGCAGCAAATATTACAATGTGAAAGGTATGTACTGGGGTGAATTATGATTTTTCCAGAATGGTTAAAAATTTATGGTGAAAAGGACTACCGCAATAAAAAATGTCCTGTAGAAGATGCTGAACTTGTAACATTCATAAATCAGTTGAAGAAAATGTATCCTGACAGTTTTGGGCGCCTTGCTCTTCACGTCCCAAACGAGGGAAAGAGAAGAGCGCACGAAGTTAATAATCTAAAAAAGAAGGGGGCTTTAAACAAAGGAGCTTCAGATATAATAATCCCTGGGAACCCCTCGCTTGTCATTGAGATGAAGAGGAGAGACCATACACTTTGCGAATGGGAGGATGGTCAGCTTGAGTATCTCGAGGCAAGTAAAAGAGCGGGGTGCTTTGTGTGCGTATGCCTTGGATGGGAAGCAGCCATGATGGCATTCAATGGCTGGAGAGCAACGTATTACCCTTTGAAAAAGCATCATGATAAGAGTATACAAATTGATAGCTTTTGAATGAAACCATCAAGCACACAAAAAACACCGGCAAACGAGCCGCCGATGGATTTTGACGATGATATTCCGTTTTGAGTTTTCAAAAAACAACATAAGGTATATGACTATGAAAGATGAACATGGTGTTGATGTAATTTTAGGCAATCCGTAATTATACATATACGGATTGCCAGGGCCTGATGCAACACTAGTTATCGCAAAGGAATTCAAAAATGATAAAGTTTTATGTTTCGATGTTTATTCAGGGTTTAATATTGAATTAGACCCCTGGAAATTTTTCCAGCGCAAAAAGACCGTATAGACATGGAACGAAATGCGCAAGGTGCTAGATTTTTGTGTAAATTTAGCATTAATGCTAAATCATAATGCAAAAATTTAAAATAAAAGGGGCGTAAGCCCCTTAAACTATCTTAAATGTCAATTCTTCTTTGTCAGAAAACCCATTGTTCATTAAGTAATCTAACACATAATCTTGTTTTTCAATTTCGTCGGAAAACGATGAGCCGCCATCATCTATTTCCACTGTAACCGGAAGAGCGTCAGTTGTCATAAACCACACATTTACTTTTAACATTTAACACCTCTATGTAAAATTAATAATGAAATTATCGACGTCGATCACCGCACCTTCACGGCAGCGGATAGATACTTCGCAGTACTCAGCGGCTTGTGGCACGCGACCCTGTATGAACCGTCCTACAGATTGCCATCCGCTCGGGGTGTTAGTAAAATTACTACTTGCACCTGATTGGAGGGGGTTGCCAGCCCTATCGTAAAATGTAACGGTTAACGCCCCTGCTGTTGCTCCTGTTCCAGCCGTTATTGTATTGATTTGACACGTTGTCGAGTAATAACCATGCTGTGTTACTTTTACCTTTTGAACTAAGAAACAACTTAACGACCCGAACGATGTCATTCTCGCACCATAAGTGCCTGTTTTCTTATATGCTGTACCAACTACACATGTTTGACTGGCAGAACTCTGATTATTAAATGTCCACGATGATAAATCCCCTGTCTCAAATCCGGGATTCAATGTTGGGTTAAGGGATTTATGGAGTGGAATATTTCCCACCCCGGACAAGATATCTCCTATACAATGAGTTGCGGTAACATACCCATCTCCCTCAACAAAAGTTCTTAATCCTTCGTCTCCATTCTGAAAGAGATAATCATTTCCTGGTGTTTTAACAAGGGTTACATCGATGAAGGCGTTTGCCCCCACGTAGAATAATGGTTTCGTTTGCAGCGACGGCTTGTTACACACAAGTGTACACCCATTAAGGATGAGCCGCGCGCCAGTTCCTGTTACTTCCCCGTAGCGATACCACTCCGACGCGCCTGGATTTTCAATGTTGGCCGCCGAATCCAAGATGACCATGGCACCGTTACCAGTTATCTTAATCGGGGTATTCAATACCGATGTGCCAGGCATCCCAATGGCAAAACTTGCGCATTCAACAAGTATCGGGCATCCTTTCATGTCGAATATTTTGCAATTTTGAAAAGTAACCGACTCTCCAGAGTCCGAAATGCCCACCGGGAAGTGCATCGCATATGTACCTCCAGGTGACTCCATCATAAATCCGCAATTAATGAATTTATAACGCCAGGTACTGTTAGAGGCACCTAAAACAATGTCAGCAGTAGAAAAAATACAGTTTTCGATTTTACAATCACCATTATAGGTGCCGTTGCTGGAATCGTTATTGTTTCCAGTTAGCAGCAACCGCTGACTAATACCTTTGATCGAGCTTTTAAATTTTATACCGCGCATGGCTGTACAGTGGTTCTCCGACCCAGCAGGATACGGTCGGCTGGAATGGACCCACAAGCAGTAAGTGGCCGTACAACCAGTAAAGTCAATATAGGCAATGCCATTGGGGCTCTCGAAAGAATAGTACCCTAAATCTACTTCCAACCCTTGCGACCCGGTTACATAATAGGTTTTCCCCGCCTGTAACACCACATTGACTCTGTTTGCTTTCGCATAGCTGTTTGCGGCCAGTAACTGTTCGGTGTCAGTGCCTGGGAAATCCTCCGGCATTATAAACTTAGTTCTTCTGTTAAAAATCTCCATATAATCATCGAGCTGTATACCATCAGAGTGGGTTACTAATGAAGTCCCCGGTATTACAGACGAAGATAATTCCTGCCTCAAATTAGCATCACCAACGCTCACCAAATGCGTAACATCGGTAGCCCATGATGTACTATTAATACCCGTGGTTGTGTATGGTGGATTGGTAGCCGCATTTAAACGCCAGAATTCATTCTGATAACGAATAATCTGATTACGAGCGGCAATTGTATAAGGCCCATTTTCATAATCTCCTAAAAACTTATAACCAGAATTCAAGAGGAATTGCTGGAAATCAGACTCCCTTTGAGTCTGAGCTGCCTGGAACTGGTTATTCCTTCCGGTATTAGTCAGCCTCTGCATGCCGAATCGGTCGGTGTAGTAATCAGCACTTCCGTTGACCTCTTCATCAATCTTCCCAGCGTTAAACTTCAGGTCGCGCGGGTCTTCAGAAGGGATCGGCTTGTTAGTTGGGGTAGTAGCCATCGGCTGCAATCTCCGTAATCATTAATTGCCCTATTGTATCACGCAACAGGATTGGTGTAGGCGTACATGGCGTCATTGTACTCAGTTACTGTGAGAGACACCGTGCCATCTGTACCTGGAGTTTTCTGGCTGACTGTCCATAACGTTGAGTCAAGTTCGACCTCTGTGGAGATGGCATATCTTGATTCTGACTGAACATTAACACCGTCAAAAATGTTCAACTCGAAATCAGATGGCAACGCGCACTCGAATGTGTTCAAACCAGTAATGGCACAAGCAAGACGTTCTGATACATTACCATTGGCGCCGGTGATCACCACAAACAGATTGCTTGCCGCTGTGAGCTGCTCACTGGTGGTGAACACATTTCCTGACCTTGAGCGGATAACACCAGTCTGCTGCACTGAATCATAAATATCGACAACGGAAATCATATCGCCAACGTTCACCCACTCGCCATCAGCAAGCGCTTTTATCTCCATTCCGCGACGTGAGTACATGAGGCGATTGCACTCAAGCATAGCCCGGTCTGTTGCCTGATACAGATTTCGAACGTATAGCATGTCGAATTTTTTCGGTTTAGTTGGCTCCCCAGGTTCGATACCAGAAGCGCCAACTTTATAATAAACGTAAGCCTGTTTGTTGGTGTTTGGGTCGCGGTACTGAACGCTTACGCCATCATATGCCCCTGGCAAAGTCATGTCATAAGACATTTTATAGCCATCAGCCTGCGTGTTTCTGGTATTAAACACAGTTTCAGGGGCTGATTTTTGCTCATCCCTTGAAAACGATAAGACGCCATCATCCCAAAACACCGTCACGCGAGCTGCATCACAGATGGTCTGAATTCGCTCACCAATGGACTTATCCTCATCGTCAAAGGTGTAATCAAAATACCCAAGGCGCGCATCAGGCAGCGCATCAGCTATTTCATAGAGCCTGCCTATATCAATGGTGCTTTCAGGCTGACCAGCAGTAATAAGCCAGTTATGCAGTACTGAATCTGCAAAACTTCTTGATGGAGTTAACGTATAGTCGACTGTCCCGGTTGTTCTGTTGTATCCAATAGTCCATCGGGTAATCAGCGCATTATATTTGCGCTCAGTAACTGATGTGGGCTGAAGCGTGGCCTTCACTGTCACTTTAACCAGAGTGTCATCTGGATAAACCACGTTTTCACGGATATTGATGGCATGCGCCGCCTGCAACGTTACGCGGTTGCCAGAGTTTGAGTTGTTTGTCCTTTCAATGCTGATGGCATACTTAGCCAGCCCATGAGCAGGAGTTAACTTATACGTGCGATAATAGGTTTTGGTTGTCTGATTGAATGGGTTGTCAATACTGTCTGCAAGCTGCTCCTCAGTTCCTGGAATGGCATCCCCATTATCATCAACTGCCCATACCTTGATCAGGTAATCTGCTGTGCCACTGGTAGGACCAAGCTCAGACTGAACATGAACCCATACCTGCGTTGATTCCACAGCTCCAACATATGGGCCAACAACGAGCGCCTCATTATCCACAATCTGGAAATAAGTGTTGTTGATGGTTGCGCCGGTCAGATTGCCAAGGTTTGCGCCGGTCAAGTTATTGAAGGTGAAATTATAGAAATACTGAATATCAGGAATGACGCCTGTTTCAGTTTCCTCAGCCGAAATGATGTTGCCACTAAGCTGAATATTTTCAGTAACTGGCCCGGATGTCGAGTTATAGGTAATATTTATTGTTAATGACACAGAGTGCGGCAAAGAGAGGCCCATAAAGTAATCGAAATCAGTGTTTTTTGGTATGACCATTAACAACTGTCCGCCAGCATAATCACCACTGGTAACAGATGTTGTGGTCGCTGTCTCTATCGGGGTGTCCTCTGATTCGTTCAGTCCTGGAACCTCCTGACCATCAAGCCCGTCGAACTGGTAAGGCTCAATGATTTGCCCGATCACATCACCTGGATTGTAGATGACATGAGTGGCGCCGGGCAGAGAACCAAGATTAGTTTCCGCATAGCGAACCGATGAAATGGTGTATTTCCCAAGGCCAAAGTTCATGAACTCAGTGACGTACTTCAGATCGTCAATGTATTCAAAAAGCGATTCCTGAATCAGGTCAGGGAATGCCCTTATCTGACCGAAGTTGTCAGGTCTTGCCTCTCCATTGCGCGCAATATTAGTTTGCGATTTCAGGCTGTTATTGGGTGATTCAACCGTCGTGCCGGTGCTGGTTGATGGCGTTGATGCTTTTGGCAGCAGAAAAGAAAGAACCTTAGTTACAGGCTTGAGTATCGTGCTGATAAGGTCGCCAATGGCGCCGCGAGGCTGACAGTAAATGTTAACAATATCGTTTTGCTTTAACGATATCGACAATTCATCATCAGGTCCAAAAATGCGGCCATTCAGTGCAATCCTGATATCAGATGGAAGGCTGGAATTCTCCAGCCATCTCCACAGATTAGTGCCAGCAGGAACATTACCCGTCTCTTTTGTAACTCCTGGCATCTTCTGAATGTGAATAACCGGCATAAGTCAGGAACCTTAATTTTGTTGATAATTTTTCGAGTGTTTTAAGGCGGTCTGTCTTGACTGCCGTTTTCTCTCGCGCATGCAGTATTTTATCACGACCCCACCACAGCGCGACATGTACCGGATGACTCCCGCGATAAGCAACCACCACATCGCCAACTTTTGGTTGTTCGGTATCTTTCCAGAATGAAACTTCTCCATTGAAACAAGTGACAAAATCGCCGCCACTTGAATATGAATCATCGTGATGAACATTGACATTCATGCACAGGCGATAGAACAGCACCACCAGACCCCAGCAGTCCACCGCGTCAACGTGACAACACCTGTCGACGTATGGCTTGCCAAGCATCATCCTCTCAAAATAGTCAAACGGTACGCAATCCGGGGAATTCTGTGATGTCATAAAGTTTTGCCACGTTGCCATTGATTGGGTTTTTTATGGAGATGGAGACAGTTACATCAGACTGATCAAGCGTCACATCGTTCACATAAAGCGTATATGGTTTTAATGGTGTGTCTTTGTCGGTCTCGTCAAAACGCTGGTATAACGCAGTGATAGGTTCAATGCGTCCAGAGCCTGACCATAACTTTAAATATTGCTTAAAGTCATTTGCCAGTCTTGCAAACTTCAGAGTGGCATTGATTACCGGCGTGTTTGACTGCTGGCTTCTGGTTACATCCATGCGCACTGGCTGGTAAGTCTGGCCGCCAAGTACAATATCAGAAAACTCGTTGCCAACTAGCCGGACGTAACCAAATGAAGAATGATAAAAGGTTATGGTGTCATACAGCTTCCAGTTTGGCCTTTTTGACTGGTATTCACGCAATGTTGGCATTATGGATACTCCGGCAAATCCCTGTTAACGACTTCATCGATCCATGAATACCATCTCTCATCAAGCTCAACAAGCACATCATCAAACTCATCCATGGAGTTATTGAGGGTTTTACAGATGACATTTCCAGTCCATGTGACGATACCGCCATTGATGCTTGTCTGCACGGGGTAATCAGTAAAGTGCAAAGTCTGATTCTGTAATCCGCTGCCACCAAGATCGATATCCATCGTGAACCATTCATTGCACTTGTTGAGATAATTTGGGCTTCTCAACCACTGCATAAATGCCCGCTCCTGCCTGAGCGTGAAAACCCATGTCAAACTCCATGTTACTGCAACATCGGTAGTTAACTTTTGAAATATTGGCGCCCCAACCGCAGGCTGATCGCTGCGGAATGGGGTTTGAGTCGTCATGTTCTTGCTGGCACGTTGCGCAAGCGGTAGCCATGATGGATAAGCTATAGCCATTATTCTGTTGCCCTTCTGGTTGCAGTGGTGTGACTGGTAATAGCGTTTGATATCGGGCCGCCAGCCTCGATATCTGCCACAATCGTCTCAATTGTAACAGACCCATCTCCATTGTCTCTGGCACTGGTAGTTGTTGTTGCTCCGCTGCTGTAGTTTGTGACGCTATTATAAATCACAATACCACTGCCACCTCCGGTAAGGTCTTTGTTGCTGATAACCTTTCCGTTGTCCCCGGGTATCATGTACTGATTACCATTACTGGCCTGGAAGATTTCAGGGAGGTTGTTCTCGCCGACCTGATACATTGATCCAGCCTGCGCAGGCCCGCCATTCTTCAGCGCTCCGGCAACCGACATGGCTTTAGCCACACCAACGGTGGAAACAATGCCAGCCTGTGCAGGTACTGCGTTAGCGCCACCCGTGGCAAGTGATGTCATCGCTGCTGCTGGCGCCATTGCCGCTGCGATTAGCTGGGCCTGAGTCGCCGCCATCGCTGAGGCTGCGGTCATCCCAACCTGCCCCATAATCACCGATTTAAGCCACTCCACACCCATCTGAACGAATGAGTTAATCACAGCGTTCAACACAGTGCTGCCGATTGACTGTAGCGCCTCACTAACAGACATTGAGCCAGTCAGAACGCCAGTTAAGGCATTACTTGCGGTTTGCCCAAAAGCATCAAATGCAGCAGCTGCTGCTTGCGTAGCCGCATTTTGCTGACTCCACTCCTGCCACATGGCATCAAGGCGCTGCTGGCGGTATTGCTCCTCAATAGCTGCTCTAGCCTGCTCAACCTCCGCTATCTTTTGCGGGTAAGCTACTGCGTAAGCATTGAGCGCGGCTAAATCCTTCTGGTAATTTGTTTCAACGGCAAACATTGGGGATGTCTGCGACTTTAATGCAGCGAATCCCTTGACGGCTTCAACTCTTTTCTTCTCCGCCTCTGCCTGAGCCTTTATCGCGTTGGCATTATCCCATGCCTTGGCTGCATATTGTCCTGCAAGGTTAATTTGCTCCTGAGTGGCGCCTTTTCCAAGAGACTGCTGAGCGGCCAGTATTGACTGTTCACGGCTAAGCTCTCTTGTACTTTCAGCGGTAAGCAGTGACTTCTGGCGAAGCTGCTCAAGTTTATTGGCGATATTCTCCTGCTCTGTGGCTGCTTTTTTAGCCTCTGAGTTTGCCGCACTTTGCGCACTACGCTCATCTTTCAGGGCTTGCGCATTTTTCTCTTGCTGCTGATAGGTTTGCAGGCGAACATTATAATAATCACGAAATGCCTGAGTCCCGGCCTTTAGGCCCTGATTTTCAGCATCACGCCATGCGAGAGCCTTCTGCTTCTCTACTCCAGTCTGTCGCTCAATGAAAAGCGTCTGCCTGGCCTGCTGCAATGCTTTATCCTGAGAGTCAGTTAACTCATCAGTCATTTGCTTCAGTGCTCGAAGGCGTTCCGTTGCATCATCTGTGCTATTTACAATAGCTAGCAGACTTTTTGCATATTCTCGTGCTGTTTTTGCACCACTGGATGTTCCATCGCTGAGATTTTGCAGTGTAACAATAAGCGCTTTTAGCTTTTCATCAGATGGGTTTTTTGCAATATCAGAAAGCTGTTTTGCGAATTCGAAAGCCTGTTGGTCTGATAGCTGGAATTTACTCGCCAGCGCGCCCACCGTAGCAATCATGCCATTCATTGACGTCTGACCGACCTGACCTGCTGCTGACGCTTGCTTAATGGCCTCTGTCCAGCTATTCGTTGTGATATTAAGCTGTGACATGTAGTCATTGAACAGCTTCACGCTGGCATATCCACCGCCAAGTGATGAGACAAGCGAATCACCAAAGCCGATAAAGTCACTTGATGCTTTCGTGACTTCTGCTGATACTTTAGACAGGGCGGCTTGTAACTCAAGTTGGGCTTGTTTTCGCATCAGGGTAGCCACCGCTGAGTTGGCTTTTGCAAGCCGTGCGAATTTTTCGGTATAGACAGCAACACCAGAAGATGAAACCGACACGACACTATCCATGGTCGCTATGGCTTCTTTCAGTGAATCAACGGCATTTTTGCCATTGCCGAGTGACGCTATCAGTGAGCCAGCAATAACCGTTGCGATGGTCAGCACGGCGCCTGCCACAGGGCTAAACACAGAAGCCAGCTGCGAACCTTGCTGACTAAATGCCACAATCGCAGACTGCCCTCCCTGAACCTGAACGATAAAGTCCTGTATCTGATAGCCGCCCTGCTGCATTATATTTTTAAAGTTACCGGTTGACTTCCCGGCGGCCTCTGTGCCATTTTTCATGTCATACAGGCGACCAGTAAGCTCAGCTATTTTTGCTTTCTGCGCATCGGTGGCGCTATCTCCTGCACGAAGCTGCGCAGCCAGTATCGCCGCACTTCTTGCGCCTTTTTCGGCTTGCTCGTCGAGGATTGCTATCTGGTTTCCAAGACCCTCAATCATTCTGTCAATGCCAGAGATTGAGCCACCCGTTTCAGTTGACTGAGCGCCAAGCGCGCGAATTGCCTGAGTGACCTGATTGACTGAGTTTTGAAGTGCAAGGCCGGTTGCGTTCGCGGATACCTGCGCCTGCTGCATCTGTGCGAGCTGTTGGTTTAGGGCTGCAATAACTTGCTCGGCACCAGTAACGCTCGAGGTTGTTGCTTCTACTGAGCTGGCGGCAGTCTTCGACGATGAAGCCATATCCTTCAACGTTGCATCAATGGAGCTTACAATTTTTGCCAGGGCTGAAAGCTCTTTGCCAGATGATGATGCTGCACCATCCAGTTTATCCATACTTTTTGATGAGTTCTGCGCTGACTTGTCGATGCTGTCAAGTGCATCCTCTGCCTGTTTAGCGCCAGCAGTGAGGCCTGAGACCTCCATGCCAACCTCATAGACAATGCCGCCAACTTCTTCTGCCATTATTTTGCTCCTTTGCTTTTAGCGGCCTTTCTGGCGGCTTTCTCTTTCAGTTTCTGTTTATTCATCTTGGCCCGTTCATAGGACGCATCATACTGCTCGCGCGTCATGCCTTCCGGTTCCGGGTATTTTGATTTTATCATCTGCTGATACTCGGTCATGGTAAGGTCTTCGGCTTCCTCGCGGGTAATCCCGAAGTGAGTGCGAGCTGAAATGATGTAATCCGACATTCTCAGCTCACTGGTTGTGCGCTTTTGATTTTCCGAGCGCTGAGGAACCTTGAGCGGAGACTTGCCGATGATGCCATGCTCCATCAGGTTACGAGCAATAATAATAATGTCATTTACTGGCATTCTTCCAGTGACGTACTTCACCCCACGCGGGGTTGGCTTCCATGACCCAATCAGTACCGAGATATCATCATCGCAACAGGACTGCATGATGAGGCAGGCAGCACTGAGCACTTTCTTGCCATAGGCAGGACGTGACAGGATTTTTGCCACCTGAATCTGCGCGCCATATGGCATTGATTGAATGGCGCCAAGTATGGCTGCGTACTCATAGCCATTAAGCGTAGCGTACAGTTCGACAATCTCTTTAGGTGAGCCAAGCTCATTCATCGCCGCAAATGATGGTTTGAAGAAAAAAGACCTGTCATCCAGGGAGATGCGCATCTCTCCGATTTCTGTTAGCGGTGTGCGTTGTCTCATGTCTAAATCCTGTTTTCACAATGACGTAATTATACCATTGACAGGGGGCGCAAAACTGACGTAGATTGAAAGCATAAGTTGATTGAGGGTTTGACATATGAACGAGACTGATGTTGATTTGAGATTTTACATCGACCTGTACGTTGATTGCGGGTTTACCTATGATGAGGCCGAGTTGATGGCGAAAAAATTACTTGCAATGGTAGGGGTGACATTCGATGAAAATAACTGATTGGTCAGATATTTTTTATTATTGTGATGGGGCTATTTACTGGAAGATAAGAACCTCAAACAGAGTGAAAATAGGAAGCGAGGTGAAGGCGGTAGGAGGTAATGGATATAAGATTGTTGGAATCTATGGCTTCAAGTATCTTGTTCATCGCATCATCTGGGAAATGCATAATGGGAAAATTCCTGACGGAATGCAGATTGATCATATAGACCACAATAAAACAAACAATAAGATAGATAACCTCAGGCTTGTCACTCCAAAAGAGAATAATCACAACATGAAGTTCAGGGTGACAAACAAATCAGGTGTTACTGGTGTTTCATGGGATAAGCAACATAAAAAATGGGCCTCAAACATAAAAGTTGATGGCGTAAAGATTCATCTTGGATTGTTTTCTGACTTAAATATGGCCGCTGAAGCAAGGAGAAAGGCGGAGGTTAAGTATAATTTTCATGAGAACCATGGTAAATGATGATGGATAACGAAAATCGCTACGCCTGCGAGCAGTATCTTGATGCGCTCGTTACCATTGAGTTAGCTGCACGACTCGCAATGCTGGACCGCAGACCTGTAAATCACGCAATCAGGGCATGCTGGTCAGCAATAAGGCCGCGGATTGATAATAAATTAAACCGGCAGATATTCGATGGCATGGCTAATCAGTTTATGCCGCATGGCGCGCTGTGTATGTTGCGTCGACAACTTGATGCTGCAATCAGAGAGGAGAATGATGATGACTCTTGATAATAATGATGCTGATACTATTTCAAAGTACATAAGAAGCAATCAACAATACAACGCCCCGGTCTTTGTTGATATTGAAAAACTTAGATTGATTCACATGGAGTTAGCGGTATCGCTCGCTAACTTGTCATTGTGGAGAATCCGCGTATCTTCATTGCTGAAAAAATAAACCCCCTTTCGGGGGTTTTCTTTATTAGGTCACGGTGACGACACACTTAGTAGAGTCAACGTAATCAGGACTGGTTGCCGAGTCCATCACGCGGCAGAAGTACGTACCAGCATCACCTGTGGCAGCAGTGGCCTTGGTGAACGTGTCGGTATTAGCACCGCTGATCGGCGTGGTGCCTTTATACCATTGGTAGGTATAAGGCTCTACACCGCCAGCCGCAACCACCGGACCGAGCGTCAGAGTGTCGCCAGTGGCAACGCTTTTTGTTGCGCTGATATCAGTAGTCAGCGTCAGGTCTTCGATGCTGGACACGTCAACGGTAGAGCCATCATACGGCTTGAATTCAACAGAGCCGGTGATGATGTCGTTGGTGCCGCCATCGTAGCTCAGAGCGGTAATGTTGCAGTAAGCCACGACAACAGTATTACCGGTGGTCTGGCGAACCCACAGCGACGGCTGGCGACGCGCTTTTACTTCGGTGACAAAGTATTTGATGAGGTTGTGCACGCCATACTCATCAGCCTTGTCAGCCTTGCGAACTTCAAAATCACCGGAAATGGTGAGGTCTGCGGTAGTTACCAGCGTTGCAACAAAGCCATCGCCATCGTCAGCCTCAGAAGTGGTGGTGCTTGGGCTGAAGTCGACGCCTTTTGAGGTCATGGGGGCAAAAAACTTCCAATCTTCCTCTGCTGGCACAGCATCCCAGCAGCCATCAGCCAGCTCAATGAGCGACTGGCGACCTGTGATGATGCCGTTATCATTTGCACAAATAGCCATGTTTAGAATCCTCTGTGTTTAGCTAAACAATCGCATTATATCATGTTGACAGGTTTTTATTGGTGGTGTAGATTAAATGTCAGATAGTTTTCGGTGCGACTTTGCGGGTTTTTAGAAACTGACCACAAAGATAAATGCAAACGAAGAAATGTATCTGGCAGTAGCCTAACGGCTAAACACCAGCAAGGTCTTCCGAATCCTTGTCAATGAATTCGGCGCACTGGCCCGGTGTGATTAATAATGGGCACACAACAGGTAAGAGCATTGACCGAGCATAAAAGTAATTGGCAGATACCCTCTCAGTGGTTGGTCATATCGGGACTGCAGTCGGCGCAGCTGAGATAGAGCCATAATGCAGCGTTCAGTGCTCTTTCCGTTGTGGTGAATGCGCAGGCTGATGCGCAAAGAGGATACGCGATGGCAACGTTACAGATAGCCTCCTAAGACGAGGTGCTCACCATCAAGCAGGATATCAGCACCTGCCACCACACAACGAGCATACGATACCACCGCCTTTCAAGTAGGCATCCGGGTCGGAACACACTACGCCTGATGACGCTGATAGCAGAAACCAAATGGTCGCGTAGTCTCCCAATGTTACGATTTAGTCGGGAGAGTGAGAAAGGCACATACGGATAGTTGGCTGAGAGGCCGAAAGCAGTCGGTTGCTAACCGATAAACCGGAAACGGTTCACAGGTTCGAATCCTGTACTATCCGCCACATTCAGCACCATTAGCGTAATTGGATAGCGCAAGAGGCTTCTATCCTCTGGGTTTCAGGTTCGAATCCTGAATGGTGCACCAAATTCCAGTTTAGCTTAACTGGTTAAAGCACCCGACTCATAATCGGATGATTACAGGTTCGAATCCTGTCGCGGGAACCATCACTCACCAAAAACAACCCTCAGCAACAACTCATAAACTGGCCTCTGCTCTGTAGTGAGTGTTGGACGACCAAGCGGCGCCTGTAGCTGAATCATGCCAATGCAACTATCAACGGGATGCTCTTTGATGTATGAGATGACATCAAGCGCTTTTGCTTTTGTCTCCTCGATGTTGTACTGACCCTGCTGGCCGACAACATAGAGTGAAAAATAGTAATCGCCGCCGAGTCCTTTGCTTACGTTCGTGCCGCCATTGGATTGCAGCACCATGAACCGGTCTGTGCCAACTTCGGTATCATTCCAGAACTCAAACTGAGAAGTCCACCCATCATAAAGACCGGCATCGCTAAGGTACTGGTCAACAAGCTCAAGCATATCTCTCATTTTAGTGTCATCTCTTTTTTAATTACCTGATCGACAAGCTCGCGTGTGTTTTCGCCAGCCTTGAGAAGGAATTTAGGCTCGCCGCTCTTATCCCATACGTTACCCTTTCCTTTGAGCCGTCCTGTGCGCGGCGTATTCGTGCCAAGCAGTTTACCAGGTGCATTGTGGACATACAGGGCGTAATTAGCAGCATACCCAATCTTGCCAGTTATGCGAGTGCCATTAACCTCAACGGTGTCAAACTGGCTGTTTATCAGCGCAGATGTAGCTACTGGAGTCATAGACGCCGATTCAGTCCTGATGATGTAGGTGGCGGCTTTTATTGCTGACACTGCCTTCTCGCCAGTAATCTCACCGACTATCTGCTGAGTGCGCTTAATCGCCTGCTGGATACCTCGCATTTTGGCGGCCATACATTATCCCGTTACCAGCGCAAAATCAGGCAGGTCGTTGCGATTTAGTGTGTTGCCGTAATTCACAACGTTTCTAATCTGGTCAGCTCCGGCGGCCAGCGGGTCAGCAGTGGTGATGGTGCCAAGCATGATGAAGTCGCCAACAGACGCATTCTGGTATTCCGTCCAGAATGTGTTTTTCTGTGCAATCTCATTGCCAGCTGTGCCGGTGGTCAGATTCTTATCGAAGCCATAATCACACATGAGGGACTCTGGCGCGGCGAATGTCGGTTTGCCATACTTATCCTTGCCAGTAAGCCGCCAGATTGTGCATGGATATGTGTAAGTCCATCTGGCTATTGCTGACATGGCGCAGCCTCAAGAGTATAAACCCAGCGCGGAACAGGAAGGCGCAGCAATACCAGAATAACCAGCAGTGGCAGGCACCATTTACGGATTGCGATATTTACAGTTAATGTTTGCGTTTTCATCTGCATTTACTCCCGGTAACAACCCGAAACCACGGCTTTGCACTTCCATCAGGCTCTTCCACAAGGTCACCTGTGCAGTCTGCCGTGTCGAGTAGTTTCATCTGATTGTAAAGGGCCATCCACGGCTTACTGCCATAGCCAAATGACTGCGACGCACCAGATGGCGCCCGGTGGCTGGTGATGTATCTCCCGGCGGTATTCGAGGCAATCAGGATAGATGCCCATAGTAGAATTGCATCCTGCCTGCATGTGTCTTCAGGGTAATTAAGCTCAAGGCACTCTGTGATGCTCGCTACCAGACACAGGATTCCCGTTGCGTCTGCCGTGGTGATAGTTACGCCTCTTGACGCCATGGCGGCGACAAGTTCACTTGCTGTCGGTGCTGCCATTCTTTTTGCTCTCCCGAATCTTCCACCACATCTCAAAAAGGTTTTTTGCCACCAGTGACAACGCGCCAAGTATAGAGGCTACCGCTGCCCACTCGGTAATCGAATGGGGGATCATTGAGGCAATGTATGATTGTGCGACTGGCGTCTGCTCTGCCACTTTCAGGCCAAGACCCGTGCCGATGGATGTATAACCGGCTTTGTCGATTACCTGGCCGACAGTGCCACTAATTATCTGGTTTGCGGCGTGCTGAAGCGCGTCTCTCATTAATTATTCTCCGAATGATGAACTTCCAGCATCTGTACACCTGAACCAGCGAAAACGCCATGACGATAACGCCGATTGCTATATCCAATTTCGCCGCCTTACGTTTTTCAGGACGGAACAGCGCGGGGTGAGTGTTGTTGGTTTAATTTTATCATAAAGTGTTGACGTAGATTGAGGGTGTCGCTATAGTGATGACGTAGAAACAACAATAAATGTTAGAGGTGATGAAGATGAATGAATTCAAAGGTACGCCGGGGCCGTGGTCAGTGAATGAAAAGGGCCAGCACTGGAATAATAAATCATTAACCCATCTGGAAGTTATTTTTGGTGAGGATGGCGAATGCATTTGCGATACGGTTTATCAGCGCGAAGATGCCAATCTCATCGCCGCCGCGCCTGAATTGCTGGAAGCACTGCTGGATTTAGAAGCTCGCGCATGCATCTACGTTAATACCTCGGAAGCTAAAGCTGCAATCGCAAAAGCACTCGGAGAATCCCAATGATTCGCCACGAAATCCGCAAAGAAGACCTTAAAGCATGGCGCAACTTCAAAATAAAGCTGGCATTAATCGTTATCGGATTCGCCATTGCCAGCGCAATCTGTTTATCAAAGTGAGGAAAAGATGACATCTCTCGGAAAAATTTACTCAGACAAAGAAACTCGCGGCGGAATCGTGGTCAACAAAGGTTATCAGGTTCCTGTCGACCAGCTTTATCTTGAGCCGGGATACAACATCCGCGAAGCCGATGAGCAGCACGTTGAATACTTCGCGCAGTGCTGGGAATCAGGCCAGCCAATCCCGGCGTTAACTGTTATTCCTGATGCCGACGGAAAGCGCATCAAGATTCTTGACGGCCAGCATCGTTATCTTGGCGCATTGCGCGCCATTGAGCGCGGCGTACCAATTGCGCGCATTGAGTGCAAAGACTTCACCGGCGATGAAGCGGATAAAATCGCCTTCATGGTGTCATCCAGTCAAGGAAAGCAGCTTGACCCGCTTGAGCGTGCAAAGGCTTATGTGCGCCTGAAAGGGTTCGGATGGACGAATGAAGAAATCGCCAAGAAGGTTGGTCGCTCAGTTTCTGATGTGCAGATGCACCTGTCACTTGGTGATGTACCTGATGCCATCAAGCAACGCATCAATGCAGGCCAAATCAGCTATGCCAACGCCGTTGCGGTAGCACGTGAGCATGGCGATGATGCTGTTAACGTTATTGATGCAGCCGTTGAGGAAGCGAAAGCGCAGGGAAAAGATAAGGTGACGGCGAAAACCCTCAAGGCCAAAAAAGTTAAGCCGATTGACCGCCTGATTCAGTTGCTGAAAGAAGCAGATCACATGGTGGTAGCCGAGGGGCATGTGGCACAGGAGACAGAAGAATTTTTGCGCCTTCCTTCTGCTGAGTTGAATGAAGTGCTGGCGATTCTGGAGAAGCTGTGATGAACCACGAGCAATTCATAGAGAAAAACCTGCGCGAAAAACTGCCGGGCATCGACAACGCGGCCATAGAGGCTGCAATTACCCACTACATGCGCAACCAGAGTGAAAAGAAAGGCAAGATTTTCGATGAATGTCTGAAGGTTGCAAAACAACACATGATAAAGGTGAAGTGATGAAATTAAAAATCAGCAAATTACTTCTTGAAGGCGCATTGATGTTCCAGGCCAAACAGGATGCTCGCTATTACCTGAATGGCATTTGCTTTATGCCTGATGGTCGCGTTGCCGCTACTGACGGTCATCGCGCCATGATTTCCAGTAAGCATGAAAATAAATTGAAAGATAACGTTATCGTTTCTGTCAGCAAGTCGCCAACCAAGCGCTATGCGTATGCGCTACTGGACACCAAAACAGGTATTGTTACTTACCATGACGAGCATGAAATCATGGTAGGCGCAGGTATCTGCTCTGAGATTTATGGCCGATTCCCTGACATTGATCGTGTTATCCCAAAGCAGACAGCGGCAACAGAGCAAATCTGCTTCAACGCCAAATATCTGGCAGATGTAGAGAAGCTGGCGAAGCTGTTTAACCATAAATGTGAGGCGGTGTTATTTGAGCTTAATGGAAACACCAGCGCCGCCGTCGCAAACATTAATGCGCCTACTGGCGAGACTGCCAAGGTTATCGTTATGCCAATGCGAATTTAGCAAACAAAGCCCCTTCCGGGGCTTTTCTTTTATCACGGAAGATAAGCGTCATCCTCAAACCACGAAACGTAAGCATTGATATTTTGTGCCGCAGTATCCAGGGATGTGATGCGTAACAGGTAGGTAGTATTAGGCGCCATGATGACCTGTTCACCGAGTTTTGCCTGCGAATTGCCCTGACCCTGATTGGATGCGTTCCCTTCACTATACGTAGCCGCCACCGTCAGCTGCCCAATACTTGTAATCGTAGAGCCAGTCAGAATCTGTGCCGTTGCAGCATGCGGTGCGATGTCATTTGGGTTATTAATCTCCGCAGCGGTGCCGCCAGTGGCTACAGCTCCACGGTAGATTGACGCTACAACACCTTTACCGGTGTAGCCAATGATGCGCTGATTGAACACGACCTGCTTTGAGCCGGTAATAAAAATGCTGTCAAGGTTGGCCCCGCCAGCAACATCGGTCACGCGACGCGATGCGGTGAATAGCTTTCCCTGCTTATTGGCAAGCTCCGAGTAGGACTGCGCGACAACCTGACTTGATGGCACTGAGGTATCAGCTCGCCACACCAGGACTTTCAGGGATGCAACGCCAGCAGGAAGCTGTGACTTGATCACTTTTAGTCGTAGCGCAACGCCATAATAATTATTATTGTTGACGTCAATCCAGAAGTCACCAGATGCAAACGGCGATACCATTACGGAAACAGAGCCGCTTGTTAATGGCACGTGGCCGCCGGAAGAGTTTAATAGCACAATCTGCACCTGCAATGCAGTCCAGTCTGCTGACATGGTTTCGCTAAGCAAAACCTCCCCGTCAGCCGGAGTTGTGTTTATTTCGTACCTGACAGCCATGATAACCCCCAACAAAAAACCCGCTTGTTTGCGGGTTTATTTTACTTGGTTTTCTTCGCCTTTGGCTGCGATTCTTGCGGAGTTGCAACTTCCAGAATTTTCTCACTAACCGGGCGAAGTTTTGACTCGATGTGCGGAGTGGATTCGTCAATGACGTCGCCAATAGCAAGCTCGCGCAGGCGACCATCTTTATCTTTGACGAAGATTCCGCTGGCGATAACTTCGTATTTAGCCATGATAAATACCTCTATTTTGATGTTGATTAATTATAACACATGACATGTATATGTGCTAAGATGGCAAAACCAAATCAGCAAGGATTACACTATGACCACAAGAAAAGAACTGGCCATTAAAGCCAGAGAGCAGGGATTAAAGCAGTTTGTCTGCACTGAGTTCCCTTGCGCAAAGTGTGGGTGCACTACTTTCTTTACTGCTGGCTGTGGGAAATGCAAGGATTGCTTGTATGAGTTCACCAGAGCTAAGCGCGCAACAAGCGAGGGGCAGGAAAAGGAGCGCATTAGCCGGAAAAAATCATATGACAAATATTACTCTATGCCTGAAAACAGGAAAAAGAAATCAGAAAAAGATAAAGCCTACATAAGGCGCGTAAAGTCTGACCCTTCAAGGCGTGAAGCGTTCCTGGAAAAGAAAAGGAAGATTTATCGTAAATGGTATTACTCAAAAAATGGTAACGCAAAGGCATTGCAAAACGTAAAACAATGGATGATGGATAACCCGCACCATCTACTCCTTAGGAAGGCCCTGGAAAGAATGGATATCAAGATCGGCGCCATTCTTTCTGATTCAAGCATTGATGAAGTTCTTGGTTACTCAAAGGATGAATTTGTCAACCATATAGAGTCGACAATGGAGCCATGGATGAGCTTTGATGATAGAAGCTCTTGGCATATTGACCATATTCTTCCTGTGAACTGGTTTGTTAAGAATGGGCTTGTGTATCCAGAGCTAGTTAATTGCTTGCATAACCTTAAAGCCGAGCCTGCCGAGTATAATTTCAAAAAGAATAGCCGATGGCTAAGGGATGATATTACAGAGTGGGAGTGGTGCTACATGCTTCAGTGGATGGTTTATGGCGAGATAAGGTATAAAGAAGGGGGCTAACGCCCCCCTTATCAATTACAGTGCTGCTTGTGTACCGTATGCGTTAAATACCTTTGAGCGCCCCGCAAAATCCTTTTTCACCTGCAAACCCATAGCAGCCCAGGTCAGGAAGTTAAAGTTAGCGTGCGGCGTGGTACGCGGCTCTGCATAGGTAGATACCGGCTGAGCGACGCGAGGGCGAATATACAGCGCATTCTTCACATAGCCGACGAAATGGTTTCCGGTCAGCTTGAAGTTGGTGCCGATAGACGCGATGCGGCCAACGTTGCCGGTTTTGCCGAATGCGAGGATATAATCCTCAATGGTGCCGCCTTTGAAGCCTGCCGCGTTGGAGTACGGACGGCTGAAGGAACGGCGAACAGACGGAGATACCCACAGAGTAACCGGCTCGAACACGTTCTGCGCATCCAGAACCGCCTGGAAATCCTGGTTGAAGAACCCAACGATTTCATCAGGAGTTGCCGTTTGCAGGTCGATTTTCAGCGCGCCAGTACCAGAGGTGCTCAGGTTGAGCTGCACGGTGTTCGGGTGGTTGGTGATGCCGTAAGCAGTATAAACGCCGTTCACGTTCAGGCTTGCATCGCCGACAAGCAGATAATCCGCCATGTCTGCGCGCAGGTTGAAGGTGGTGCTTTCCTGGTCATCAATCAGCGGGTCGAAACCTTCAGATTGCATACCCAGCAGCTCACGCCACTCACGGCCATAACCGGTTTTGAAGATCGGGATTACATCGCCGCTGTAGGAGTAGCGGGTTTTATCCAGGTCTTCAGGCTCCTGCCCGGAGATGGTGCGCACAACCTTACCAGCGTCGGAAGCCATGCGGCTAACTGCCACGGTCTTACCGATGTTGATGTTGGTCGCCAGCGTCATCAGGTCGGCCATCATGTCCATGCCGGACTCGTTGCGGAATACACGGGTGGTCACGTCGTCCACTTCGCGCCAGTAGTCTTTCGTTACCAGCGCGGTGGCGTTCACACCGTATTCTTTCGCCAGAGCGTTTTCACCATTGATGAAAACCTTGCGGTCAACGGTCAGATGGCGCCACTGCTCTCTAACCACCTGCGAGTTGGTGATCAGGCCTTTCGTAAAGATAATCTTTTCCATTGTTCGGCTCCTTACGCCGCAGGCATTGCAGCATTGCCAGCGCGACGAACTGCAACGAGTTCAGCGCCATCAGATGCTACGGTGTAGGCTTCATACGCATAGAACAGGATTTTATCACCTGTGCCAGCCACTTTTAACGCGCCGGAGCCATCGCTTGCCAGCGGAGTACCTTTTTCCAGCGCGGAGGATGCCGCAACCAGAGCGTGATACGTTACGCCAAATTCGCATTGTACTGCCATGCCGGTAGCATTTGCCGGTACAGCTTCGCTCACGTCGCCGCCGCCAACATAGTTGTGTTGCAGAACGTAGGGGAAACCCTGACCGCCATCAGTCGCATGCGCGATGATTTTGTCAGAGGAGTTGAAGTCGACCAGTGCGCCAGGTTGCAGCGAGACGTTCATCAGGCCTTCGCGCAACTGTGGGTCGTTTTTGCGGGCCGGGCCACCGATGATGGTGCCATAACGGATAGTAGCCATTATTCAGGTGCCTCCATATCAAAATCTTCTTCGGCACGGTTCGGCTGGAACCCGCCGGAAATCGGAGCCGCTTTACTGGTGAGCGCATAGGTTTCACGCAGTGCTTCGCCAGTCAGCGCATTAACAGCAGATTCCGGCAACTTCAGCTCAGCCATAATGGCGGCGCGCATTGCGGTTTCTTCCTGTGCGGCATTGGCTTGCAGCTGGTCGCGCAGGGTTTTGTTTTGCGCCTCCACATCGGCCAGTTTCTGGTTGACTGCGGTCAACGATTCCTGAACCGGTTTGAGGGCATCGGCTAATACAGCCTGTAATTCCTCGTTAGTCATTGAGATTTCCCCTTGAGTTGTTTTTACCGGTTCAAGCTCTGTCTTATAAACAGCCTTAACCCGTTCACCGACTAATTCTACCATATCCTCGCGGACGATGTAGGACTGCATATAAATGGTGCCGTCAATCTCAACGCCGAAGTAACTATCATAAACGGCGACGATATAGGGCCATACATCAGACTGAGTCTCTGCCTTGATGATATTGCGGAGTTGCTCAGTAATATCAGTGAATGACAGCTGATTCCCAGTCAGTCGATTGATGGCACGCTGCCACCATTTGATTTTGTTTGCACTTTCGTCGGTCATTGCTGATTCCTCAAGGTTAACTACAACGCGCTCAATGTCTTCGCCGTTAGCAGCAAAGATACCGACACCATCAGCAGGGCCGCCAGCACCTGGAATGCCAGGTGGAAGAATGGCGAGGTGATCCCACTCCATATTCCGGGCAATCCAGGAATATTTTTTGCCCTTAGAAGTTCCTGATGCCTGCTCGCGGTTGAGTAACAGACCGGTAGACACCTGAACAGGTTCAGCATCGGCGCTGTTAACTTTGAGTCCGTCAATGCGCGACAGCAATTCCCTGCCTTTATCAGAGCGCTCAGCCACCACCTTGTTAATATAAAGGTCTACCAGTGCTTTGCTGCCGTCATGAGATGAGTTCTCAATCCATGCACCAACGCTGAACTGATTGGCGGCTCGCGTCATGTTTGCTGACACATATTTGCCATCAATCTTCGGGTGGTCATATGGCGCCGGTTTCCCGTCAAGACCATGGAATGACTTTTTAATCTCATCGCCAGGGTACAGACCGCCATTCATGACGATGTCATCCACCACCGGCACAACATTCTTGATGACATAATGCGGGTCGCCATCAATGATTTTTTCACTGATGTTGCTGGCTGAGTTGATGGTATACAGGATGTTAACCTGTAATTTATTATTCATGTGCTTGAATGCCTCCACCTCAGCAAGGCGCTTTTTCGCCGCCTCTTCGGTGTCGTACTCGCCAAACTGGTGCGAGCCATCCTTAGATTTAACGACCCACTTGCCGCCAATTTTGACAATCATGACCTTTCTCCGCGCTTACTTTATGCCCGGATTATAACACACCATGAATATGCACCACGAAACGTACGCGAGAAGGTAAAGCGGAGATGCGGTAAAAGCGAAAAGAGTAGCAAAGAATGATATCAGTATGATTGGCATGGCTGCTACCTCCTGAGTGCAAGGTAACAGCCACGGAAGAGAATTTATTGAGGACTATTCTTATTTAGCAATCCGCAGTTAATTTTTGCGCGGTTTACGGCATCCATAAATTTCCCGACAGGCATCGTTTTTCGGATTTCAGCCAGAATGGCGCCGTGTAACATTCTTTCTTCGCCGTAATAGAGCTTATCAAGGCGAGTGCGAACCAGCGCGCGGGTGCGCTGCATGTGTCCCTTCGCCTTCATGGCCTTCTCTCTCCATACCTTATTTCCATTCTGATTGCCAGCAAGCTGGCGCTCGATAGCCTCAATCTCAAAGGCAAGCGTCATATCAATGTCATCCAGTTCGCTGATTGTTGCTTCCATGATTTCGTTAAGTTGTAGTTTCATTTACGACTCCACATCCAAATGTTTAACTTCGCCATCTTTGTATAACCTCCAGGGGATGCAAACGATGCATCCACCAATATTCATTTCAATGGAGTGCTCACCCTCTCTGAATGAATCTGCATGCCACTGGCTAACCGTGTCGTCATGCCATGTAATTTTAATTAATGCGTTTTTTGGTTTGCTCACATTCACTTCCTCCACTATCCACCCCATCTCTCTGCGATTACTAGCCGTACGCTCACAGTTGGTGACAAACAGCACGGTTCCTGATTTATGCTTTACCGCCCACATGACTGACGTGCCCCAGCAAGCAGCTTTTCAAACATCATCCTGTCACGGCTCATGCCAAACGGGATGATCTCCTGCCAGTAATATTTCCATGCACCGCCGGGAAGCATTTCACGGTCAACCTGACCAATGCTTGCCAGATAGCGCATGCGTGCCTTGAGAATGGTGTAGTTGACGCCGACAGCCTCTGCTATCTGCTTGCTCTTACGCCCAGGATTCGCCTCAAGATAAGTCTGAATAGCCAAATCGAGCGCAGTATTATCGGGATTGAGGAAATACTTAAAGCAGCGCCTGCCATATCTGACGCTTTCCTCTTTAATAATAAATCCCATACCCTCCAGCTCAATCAGATAGCCTGTAACGCTGGCTCGGTTTGTCATGCCAGTCTGCTTGCGTATCATGGCATTGGTTGCGCCGCCGCAGCGCTCTATCACCGTGAGTATTTGCGTTTTAAAGTCCATTTGCGCGCTCCATTGCATCTTGCTTGTAGTCGTCAGCGGTATAGAGGTGGCCATTTCTGGTATTCCATTTAATGATTGCTGTCGCCGCAACCATCCAGTCATCAGTACGGCAGCCGCAATCCTGGCATACTACAAAATGCCATTGCCCATCCTTGTTCCGCATGGAATTTTCGCTACCGCAAAACGGACACTCTAGTAATTTCTCATCATTCATCATTGGTTTCATTTCGCCACCCATTCACCAATATTGCTGAAATGCGGGCGCCCTTCGCGCCACTCAATAATTTCGCGGTTAACCTGCCGTTGCATGCGGTTGCGAACCTCGCGCAATTCGCTTTCAACCCAGGCTCGAGTACGGTCAAGTTCCTCCAGCTTGTTCAGCAACTCTTTTTCGTACACCTGATCAGCATTCATTTTTTCTCTCCATCAGCACTTTGTAGTGAACGCCATAATATTTGAGCACCTGACTATGGCTGTGCAGATACCCGTCATCATCTTCAATCGGTAGTCTTACCACGACGTAAAACGCCCGGTAGAGTTCCGTCCATCCATGACAACATTTGCGCTTCCTCGGCTTCATGGGCGGCCTCCATAGCAGCGAGGTCAATGCGCTGCTCGATAGATTTAATGATTGACTCTGGCACATTAAGCATTTGCAGAGTCTCCCGGCAATCGCGCTTATGAACTTCTGTCACCTCCTGCCACTTCTTCATTCCACACCACCTCTCGCAACTATGATACAATCTACAACACCTAGTATTGACTAATTGACGTAGATTAGTCAAGATGATTTCACAGGAGAGCGACAATGGCGAGACAACGCAAAGAACCACTGGAAGCACTGACTGAAATTATCGCTAAGCGCCAGCCGTTAAGCCTGCGAGATGTCAGATATTACGCGCACTGCTATGTAGCAATGCGGGAATGGAGCACTGAAGAAATGTATGCGTTTGTGCGCGAACACTTCAGTGTGGATGAGAAAAACAAGGTTACGCTGAGGGTGGAGTGATGAAATACAAATACCTGAAGGGAAGTGCTGATTATTTTAATGGTCATGAAGATGCCGTTCTTGCTGTAAAATCAGCAACCAGTGGCAAAATCCACTACCTCAGCGCGGATTATGCAGGGCGAGATAAGGATATCGAAAAGTCTGGCGATATTGTTATCGCTCATCGTGAGCCAGTAACTGATGATGACTTGAATGGGCGCGCCAGCTCCACAGAAGCCCTCATCACCGAGCGCGGCAGCCGTTATGGCAAATTCAAATATGGCGCAGATATCATGCAGTCACTGAAAGACACCATGCGCGACGTTGACGGCTGGAATACCCTGACGGCGAGCCAGAAGGAGGCGCTCGACATGATTCAGCATAAAATCGGTAGAATCTTGAATGGCGACCCGACATACGACGATAGCTGGAAAGACATTGCTGGCTATGCAACATTAATTGTTAATGAACTGAATGGGGAGGTAAAGTGATGGCACAATGCAAAATCACTGAAGCACAAGAGTCGGGGCACTTTGAGTGCAATGGGTTTGCCGCACGATTAAAAGGCAAGCACCTGACTATTGAAGTGACCGGTGACAGGGTCAGCATCTTATATGATGGCAGCGTATTCACCATTGATGAGGTTGGGGAGATTATAAAATGCATCCAGCACATCAACAAAAGTGTTAGCAAAGCATCGATGGTGAAACTATGAAAAGACTCCTGAAAAACATCGCATGGGATATCCTCCTGATGTGGCCGCTGATTTACTTCGGCCTGTTTATGCAGAATGTGTATGCATACAATATGGCTGTGGCTTTTTTCTGGTTCATGTCGATTGCGTCAATCATTGCATCGGTTGGCTTGCTGTCAAGCAAAGACCTGCTTGATAAATCCGTTGCTCGCTACAAAAAGCCGCTATGGATTCATCATAAATACCAGGTTGTGACGACATTTTGCGAAATAGCAGTAATGTTCGCGCTTGGTTATTTCTGGCTTGGTGGATTTTATCTGACCGCGACGCTGTTTCGCGCTGCCGCCAAGGAAAAGTGACAGAGGAGGCTGGTAAATAATGCCGGTAAAGCAGAATAGAGTACCAAAGGCCTACATCATCACCAGCAACCGTGGCCGCCGCTATCTGGCTTTTGCTGGTAGTGTTGAGCATCAGAACGCGGCCATGTTTGGGTATAAAATTAAACCACTGTATGAGTGAGAGAAAAATGGAAGAGAAAAAGTATGTTGTTGAGTTCACTGAGGGTGAGCTTAATCAGGTAATGGAGTGTATCAAGCAGGCGTGGGCCGATGGCTTTGAAGATAAAGACCTTGAGAGCGCAGGAAGCAAGATTGTCGACAGGCTTAATGACCTGTAAAACAAAGCCCCTTTACGGGGCTTTTTTATTACGGAGGGAGTTGTATTGTGCCTGGCACGTCAATCCCGCTTCTCTTGCTGAGTCAGCATATTCTGCCAGTTGTCGATTTCTTTCGACAGATTCGCTGAGCAGTTGGGAGAGCAAAACTCCGGTACTGGCGGTTGGATTGCCAATGGACTCAGCGCGGGAATAATCGACGAGCTGCTTTCTGATTGTGGCGAGCTGTTGCTGCAACCTGCCAGACTTAACAGCAGCAGCGGAAGCATCAGCACGCGCGGCATCAATGCGGCCTTGCGCTTCCTGCTCGATGGTCTTTTTGTCTTGCTCATGTTGTTCGCTTGCCTCTTTGTCTTTGACCTTCTGTGCCTCTACGGCGGCCAGATATCCAGAGTTATATTTCTCCTTCCCGTAATTGACCCACTTCCCGTAGATAATCAGCGCCAGCAGTGCGACGCCGATAATGGCCGTAATAACTTTCCAGTTAGCCTTGAGGATTTGCAGAATCATTTTTCAGCGCCTTAATCTCTTTCTTCATGCCGTGCATTTTTCCAAACAGCGAGGCAAGAAGGATGCTGTAGCTGATCGCCTTTACCGCAATCGGCGGAATGGCAGACCTGAGGTCTTCAGGCATGAAAGCCCACACATGAACCATGGTGTCAGGCCAGAGCTGAATCAGCGAGCAGAATGATGCCCAAATGCCGATAAGCCAGTTACTGATGCGCTTCATGACATGTAGACCTGACGTTCTGCCGCCCTGCGCTTGGTCAGTCCGTTCATGACTTTGCCATTGGCGCGATTCCATACCCGGAACTGGTCGGCGGCGCAGGTGTAGCAGCGGGCATTATGCTTTTTCAGCAGAGTTGATTTGCCAAAGTTACCAAGCCCGATGTTGTAGGCCAGCGACACCATTGCATCAAACTGACCTTGAGTGGTTGGGGCAGTGATGAGTGATGAGACGCCGCTTTCAAATTTCGCTACGTCGTCACGCAGCATCTTTTCCGCTTGCTGTGCGGTGATAACCATGCCTGGCTTAACGCCTTTGGTTGTACCGTAACCGATAGTCCACGGCGCTCCGCCAGTGGCTGGGTCTGGATATGCCTTCGAGCTGTAACCCTCGAATTGTTTAATTAAATCAATGCCACGCTGCGATAGTTTCATTTTTACCTCCGGTGATGCAGATTATTTTATCACAATAGTCTTGACGTAGATTGAATCGTAAGCGATGATGTAGATACACAAACACAGGAGAGTAAAAAATGAAAAAATTAATCGCAGCAGCAGTATTCGCAATGGCTTCATTTGGTGCGTCGGCTGGCGAGTTTTGCAATGCAGTTGGTGAGCTCGGTGAAGCGGCAGCAGAAGCCCGTGATGCTGGCGTATCAAAGCAGCTCGCGCTGATGGTTTCTTCTGGAGGCCAGTATAGCGCTGAATTTAACCAACTCAGCAAGGCTATCGTAGATGGGGCATACAAAATGACAGACAAGACACCGAAAGAAGTGGCCGCTGTCGCCCGTGAAGTCTGCCTGTCAACGGTGGGCGACAAATAATGTGCCCGCTACTGATGTTTAAGGCCCGTAATCGCTACGTTAAGCTGGTGATGCGCGGCATGGATGAGCATGCAGCATGGCTGAGCGTGATGGGTGAACTTAGAGAGGTTTATTTAAATGAACAAAATAGAATGGCTTGAGTCTATGCGCACCCTTCACAACAAGAAAAGTAATATTTGACAGAAGCCGCCATCAGGCGGCTTTCTTGTGTGTATCCTGCCATGCTTCACGCTGCTTATCGAGCCTTTCCTGCGTCTTCTCAAGTATCACAGGCTTGCCATCCATCACCAATGCAGGTATCTGAGCGCAGTGACAATTCCTGCGGTTTGCGCCCTCACTGTAGAACTCATCAATCTCTTCCGGGGTGTAATATTTCCCATGACGCGCGGCATGAGTGACGCGGGTGGTCTTCATCAGCGCCGACTGCCAGAGCATGATGGTATCCATACCAAGCGTGACCTGCGCCTCTTTCACTTCGCGCCTGTTAGCCTCACGCAGGGTGTTGGTGATTTCAGTTTGAGCGATTGACCGTGCATAGCTCCTTGATACGTCCATGCGGTTAACGATGTTTTGCTCAACCACTCCCGGAGCGTCGCCATTTGCAATGCCAGCAGTGATGACTTCTGCCACCTGTTGTCGCGTGTAATCTGAAAGGCCACCCCAATCGTTATACGTGCGCGTGTACGCAAGCTGAAGCCTGTCGAGATACGGCTGAGAGTACAGAATTTCAGCAAGCGGTCTGCTGTCTTTGTATGCCGACGACAGGTCGCCAAGGTCTGAGTTAGCCTTCTGCGTACCGGCATACATGGCGTCGCTGACGTAGGATGAGGCCCACAATCTTCCATGCGTGAAATCATCACCTTCCAGCAGCTGACCATCAAGAATGCGCTGAAGCTCATCAAAGAATGTCGATGCGCGGTAAGCGGAGAAATCATAATAATAATTTCCAGTCTCGGCATTACCGGTCGCCACAGGAATAGTACGGAACAACTCGGCAACCTGCGATTTTAACGTCACATATCTGGCGTCAACATCGCGCACCATCTTATTGACGCGACCCACTGCTCCGAGCGGGTCTGTGAGGCTCATGCTTAATTTTGGCTGCGGAAGCCTGGCATTAATTTTGAGGAGGCGCATCAGTCTGGCCCTGCTGTTGGTCTTGCTGTGATTGCTGCTGCTGACCTTCCTGCAATCCTTCAGGAAGCTTCTCTTCCAGAGGCTCCATACCAACAATGCCACGCATCTCATCGGCGGTCATCAGAGCCATCTGACCTGCGTCGAATACGGATTTGTTTGCAGCGGCAAGTTTGACCAGCAGGTCGGCCTTGTTCAGCTCGGAAGGTGCAAGCAGGTCATCCCATTTGCAGTAATAGCCGCTCTCTGGCGCCTTATCCAGGATGCCAAAGGAAATCATCCGGTCAATGAATACCGAAATAATGTAGTCCAGCCAGTCCTCACGGCGCTGTTTGGCGCTCATGGCGTCGTCGGTTTTATCCTCATCGGATGCAAGGCGGCCAGTCTGCTGACCAAACAGGATGGTGAATGGCTTCTTGATGGATGCCGCAAACTGGTTGGCTGCGATAGTCCACGTTGGGCTTGGGTCAGCTGGTGTTACTGAGAGCACTTTGACATCAGCGCCCATCGTGAACATAGCTGCGTCAATGGCCTCATTCAGGCGCGCCACATCCTCATTGAGGACGTCTGCCAGCTCTTCCAGCGGCACGCCCATTTGCTGTGCCAATGCCTGAGCGGAAACGTTGTCTTTATTATAATTAACGTTAAGTTGTCGGCTTGCATTCTTCAGGAAGCCCTCAGCGCTTGAGCCGGTGACTTTCGCCATGTCGATGAGGTGGTTATACCCGGCACGAAGAAGTGGGACGCCAGAGTAAATGGAGCCATCCATCGCACCCTCGGCAAATACAATAATGCGATCTGGATGAATGCTCAGGGAGCGCGTTGGTTTGCCGTCGCTGTTGCAGGCGCCGACTACCGACTCCTGATATTCGTACATCTTCGGCTGACCATAGTCCTCACTGGCTTCGTCGTTTTCCCACTCGCTAACGCGAAGCTGCTCTTCCCATACCGGAATGTAACGGACAATGGCAGCATCCTTGATGCGTCTTGTTTTCGTGGTGTCTACCGGCTCATTCCACTGCTTTCCGTCACGGATTTGCAGTATGAGTCCGGAGTAGCGGTTAATGAGGTTTCTGCGGTCAGCATCCTTGATGAATGGCGCAGCACGCTTAAACAGCTTATTGGCGGCCTTCTCCCACGAGGTGCTTGCTTTGTCATCGGCGCCTTCTTCGAGGATTTGCGGCGGAGTCTGCCAGCACTTATCGAGTACGCGATTGACGCCAGCAGTTGCCGGTGCATAGCGCTCATAGGCATAGCGGAACATCTCGGCGGTGATTTCATCGGGGTAGCCGCATTCGACATACAGTCGGGTGTGCTTTTGGTCTATGTTTACGCCGCCAAACTCACGCCTCTGGCGTTCTATAACCCGGCTATTGTTTGCTACTCTTTGCTGAATGTATGCATTCAGTGCTGCGATTTTATCGCTCATAAAAAACCCTCACATTTCTGTAAGGGTCATTATATCATCAAGAGCCGTGGTTCTCATGGAAGCCAAGCCTCTTTTCGGCAGACGCTCTTGCCAGAACAGCATCCTCAAAATTGGTGTATCTCCCAAGGTTATGCATTACTCCATCTTTCTTTATGTGCGCATACCATTTCCCTTTCATCTTGCACCAAGATACGCCAACAACGCCCGATGTATTCCTTAATGTTTTGCTCCTGTTCATAGCGTTTTGCTGATGAGAAACAATCCTTAAATTTTCAATGCGGTTATCTGTTCTAATGTGGTTTATGTGGTCAATTTCCATATCGTCAGGCACCTTCCCGTTGTGCATCTCCCATATGATGCTATGAACCGATCTCACCTCCTGATTTACTTTTACATACAAGTAACCGTTTGTCGGGTTTAGCCTGCCAGCAATATCGCCAGGCTTATTGTATCTATTCCTGTTAACCCTCTCCCATATAAGATTTCCATCGGAGTAAGAAAATATTTCATTCCAATTCATGATTTATACCTTGTCATCAGGAGTCAGTAGAGGATTGCGGAAATGCGCTGACTAACGCACTTATCGGATGGCCTTCCTATCCGCAATTTATTATAAAGTGTTTGGCAGCTATTCCCCAATTCTACTAAGAAACAGCGCGCCAACCATAGACGCAACCAGCATAAACACCGTAATTCGCAGAACGCCGATGTTCATGATATCGCTCAGCATCGGTGGCTGCCACTTGATGAACCACGCAACCGGAAAGGCCAGAGCTAGGCATGTCATAAAAATAGCGAACATGCCACACCACGCAAAAAGGAATCGCTTCATCATTCCACCTTTTCAAATTTGTCGATAACTACTTTGATGCCTTGGCCAGTTAACTTTGACACGTCATCTTCTTTCCAAAACCCCTCAAGTGCAGCAACCGCATTAGTAGCAACTACCACTTTCCCTACCTTCTCGGCAACGCAACCATTTCTGAGAATGGCTTCTGCATGAATAAAGTAAATGCTCATCACTCGATCTCCCCACCATAAACCCATCGTTGCAGTACTTCGATAAGCTGCGCGGCCTGGTGTTTGTCGATGATTAACTTGTCATCTCTTCCGGTCCCTCATTTTGCTGCGAACAATGCAGCGCGCCGCTGTCGCTTAGGAACAATTTAACATCGTGAAAACATTCACCTTCAATAATCATTTCATCCCCTCGCCGTGTTTAAATTTATATGTTTTAACATTTGAATCAGTGAAAGCATCCAGAACTGACGCAGTAATTACCGCCTGTTCAGCAGTCTGCCCCAAGTACATTGCGGTCATAGCAAAGTCTCGCCCGCAACCAGCGGCAAGTGGGGGAATTACCGCGTAAACCGCCGGATATTTATTATCAGGAATCTTCTGGATGGCAAAACAGTTCCCTTTGTCTGTGAATACCCATTGAGTAAAGTCCAGCTCTTCTGGCATCTCCATAATGTCATCAACGGCCCGACGCATGAACTGCTTCGCATATCGTTCATCGCCAGCAGCACCACTACCAACAATCAATACAGCCAGCTCACCGCAAATAAAAAACTTATCATTTTCATCAAGTACAAAAGACTTCTGCTGGTTAGCCATAATCAGACTCCCGGCAGTGGACTGACTATCGTGCGCAATCGTAACCCCATCCCATGCAATTGTTGTCATTTCATCACCTCAATCATAAATACGATACCCTTCATAAATCACCACCCTCATCGTTATTTAACTAAACATTCCGAAAGAAATCGTTAATCGTCTTCAGGCCACTGTAACCACGGCGCCGCTGCAACTCACACAGCACTTCATCATACATGCGCAGAAGGATAGCCTCATCAACATCGTACCTTTCGCACAGAGCTTCATCCGACACACCAGCTCTTGCGAGTGAGTATATTTTTTCCTTCTGCTCCCACGAAAAAGATGAGTATGCCTTCATGATGCCTCGGTGATGTAGTTATGTCAATGAGCCTTGACGTAGATTCTAGCATGGCGTAGATTAAAATGAAACCTCTCGGAGAAATCTTATGAAATGTGTCATTTTCGAGCTTGATGGCGTGCTGCGTGATGTTGAAGGAAATGCCATTGCTGGCAACGTCGCACTGGCTAAGTCACTCTACTCTGCCGGGCATGATGTGCTGATTATGAGGGCAAAGCATGCATATGAGTGGCTGCATGCTAACGATGTCTTCTATGACGACATCATGGCTTCGCACCAGCAGATTGACGCAGACAGGGTGGCGATGGCGGTCGTGTCTGATGACGTGATTTATGCCGCAATGCGAAATGCGGGGATTCACTGCTGGCTTTACAAATAGACCCCTGTCGGGGTCTTATCTCCTGCTCCTTCTAATCCATCCAGAGCCACGCTGTACGATGTGATCGTTGCATGCATATCTGATTGCGTCAATGAAGTGGTTCCACGCATCCACAATATTTGTGAGCACGTTACCCGTCAACTTGTCCACCTTGTAACTGTACATAGTGAACTCTTCCTGAGTCTGTGTGCAGCGGTCATGAATGATGATGCTGTCGCAACCCCTGAGCCAGGTTACACCATCCTCCACGCTCCCGGGCCACTTATTGCATGGATGGATATCAAATCCTGCGCGTTTGATGTGACTGATTGTTTCTGGCCGAGAGCAGTCCCCATACCATCTTGCTTTCCTGGAGAGCGGGAATGATTGCTCCATCGCTGTAGGTGTGTCGGTAATCTCAAGGCCTACACGGCCGTATTCGCGCGCGACGTAAAGGTTGCGGCGGTCATCAGGAAGTTTCTCAATGTAAACCTCAACCATCGCCGTTGCGTCCTGCGAGAATCCAAAGTCGATGCCAAAGTAAGGCCCATGCCATTCCGGCTTAACCTCGAAATCAGCAACGCGCCACTTACCGCCAAATACCTGCTCATCATTACGCTTATTAAAGCGCCCACCCCACACCCATTGATAGCGGTCGAAGTCGGTCTCTTTCATGCGTTGCATTTGGCTTGGGAGCGGAGTATCCCAGAACCACGGATTGTCTGAGTAATTACACTCCATAATCAGGTTTTCATCATCCTCATAGATGCCGCCATTTTCGCGCAATTTATTATAAAAAGGCTCAACCCATATTTTCCACGTCGGGTCATGCTCTTTATTTGGGTTGAAAGTCACCCATATCTCTGACCCTTCAGCGCGGACTGTTGGGGTGAGGATTTCCCAGCTTGTCTGGCTGACGTTTTCCGCCTCCTCGACCCAAGCTACTGTAATGCCAGCGAAGCCTTTTACGGTCGTCTGGTTGCGATACAGGCCTTTAAAGCGGAACTTTGCTTTCGTTACCTTGTGTGTTATTTCGTTGTTGATGACGCGAAACTCTTTTGTCTCGCCCTTCCTGTCAATCTCGTCTTTCAGCTCCTGATATGAACTATCCTCAATAGACTGCTGAATCTCACGAAAACAAGCTATCCTGTCAGGCTTAAAGCGTGCACGCTCCGTAAGTATTGTTGTTACTGTCCTTGTTTTTCCGCTGTTGTGTGTAACCGTGCCATCAGCAAGCAGGAAAAGATGATCGCCATCAATAGTGAACCCAGCGTATTCACCATGCCCGACATAAGACAATGACACCTCAGTCATCTTTCCACGGGTTGACTTGGTTTTCTCTGCTATCTTCCTTTTTACTCGGCATGGGATTGTATGAAGGTCACCACTAACGAACACCTCCCATACGTCCTTTTCGTATATTCTTTTCTCACCTTTATATTCAAAGGTGACATCAGTCTTTTTGATTATGCTTGACTTGAAGCCAAGCGATCTTGCCACATCCATCAAAGAGAAGGCCATTTCTTTATTTATTGATGTGAAAGAATAGCTTTTCTTTTTCTGGTCATAATGCGAATCAGTATCCAATAGCCCAGCCAGAATCTGAAGTCTTACCTCTCTGCTGTTTTTGATATAGCAGTCAGGTATGTGTTTATTATTAATCACCCCAAGCTGCTGCATTTTAGTTAGTAACGGGTTGGTGTTCTTCCCCATGCCAGCAGCTCGACCATTAGTTATCGCATAGACAGGGCATCTATCATCGTCGCGAACCTTTACCTGCATCCCGTATTTGCTTGCCACGTTGTGAATGTAGTCAACTATCTCTGGATCAGGCGTGCACACTTCAACACCACGAGATGAACCATCACCTAACCATAAACCAAGAAAGTACGGGTCAACTGGGACGCTTTGGTCATTAAAATCCCATCCTGTTCGCCACCCTTTAAAGACATGGCGGAACTTTTTGGAAGATGCGCGCGACAAATATTCTGAAACACCAATATTCAGTATTACAGGTTCATTCGGGTAATAACGATAAATTCTTTTACCATCCGGTGTTTTTGTCTCGTCACTGATAGCAGATGGAATCTTTCGTAATGACAGTATGTGACTTGAGTTGACAGTGTAGTCATCAGCATATTTTTGATGAACCGTATACATGTCATCAAACCCCCGACAGATGTTTAAAACATTTCGTGGTTTACTGTCTGGACCCATAACCTTATCGCCAACAACGATATCCTCTACGCGTTTTAGGCTACCATCAAACATCCTCACCATCGTGCCGATGGCTAAGCATCCGCGCCCGCCAAACACAATCTTATTACGCTTGGGGTAAAGTAGCTTTTCCAGCTTTTCTGGTATCAGGTGATCAACGCCAATATCAGAGTCGCTAACGTCATCAACTCCGCTTTGCGTCATTTTTAGTTTGCGAACAATCTGCTTATCTGTATTAACAACACCGAACACCGCAGATTCAGGCGCATCAATCACGCCATCGCCAATAATCTCTTCGAGTTTTTCAATTGCTGGTGCTGAGAGTCTTTTGCGTGCCATATATAGATTCCTCATCAGGGCATCATTGAAGTGAATGCGGCAGGCGGTGATGAGTCGCTTTTCGGGTGCCCCCTAGCCGCATTGATTATTATAAATCAGTTACTGTTGCTGCTCCAGTAATTTCTCCAGTCGCTCAAGGCGCGCCGCAAGCTCTGTTACTTCCGCTACGTCAAGGCCGGTCTTAATAACTTCGGCAAACATCTTACCGATGTCGGCCGGGATAATGCCGGATGCAATGCCACGAATGACTGCGTCAATCTTCTCTACCGGCGTGCCATTATCAGGGAAGTCAACCTCAAACACAGGGGCCACAGGCTTGGGCAGGGGGCTAAATCGCACGATAAGCTCTTTCATCATCGCGGTGTCGCGCTCAATCATTGCCATTTCAATAATGGTATCGTACAGCTTCTCCTCGCTGAATCCCTTGCGCTCAAGAGCCTCTACAAGCAGCTTTCGCTTGTCCTTCCCGCGCTTGTTCTGTGGTTGATTTTCGCTACTGAATAGTTTTTTAGCCATAGATAAAACCCATCAATATTTCGCTATTTTTCCGTTATTCGATATTGTATCAGATTCTACACCATGTGGCATGGCACATAAAAAAAGAACCCGCCGAAGCGGGTTAAAGGGTGGTGGGTGATGATTGATGAGATGATTGTACATCAGTTTTCGCATAACACCAAACATTACAGCTATTGCTTTGAACGTGAACCACCTCAATCGCATCAGGAAAGGCTTTGGCGATTGCTGCTATGAAGTGGTCGACTCCTTCAATCTGCGCAGCTTGCCATACCTCCCGCTTTGATTTTTGCGGCATTACTGATACCTCATCGTTGAGTACATATGCCGAAGCATGCTGTTATGCTCAACCACCATCATCATACTGCCAACCTGAATGACGGCATGATGCTTTCCGGTCTCCTCATACAGAAAGTCAGCCTCTTCGCATGCTGCCTGAATGTCGCTCCACAGCATAAATCACCTCACGATAAAGTAGACGGCTAATGCAGCAGCAATCCAGAATGCAATGCAGGCTACGAAAATCAGTCTGCGGATGATGTATGGTTTCATGGTTTTGTCTCCTGTGGCGGTTCGGGTAGCGGTTGCCAGTGGGTGACGGAATCACCGTAGTGGTTCCAGAATGCCTGACAACTTATATTTCCTTCCGGTACATTCCAGTAATCATGTTGTACGTTATCGTTTAATGTCTCATACACTAAATATTCGATAGATGTGCCTGGAATTCTTGGCGGCACCCGCTCGCTTACCGGAATCCATTTACCAGGAACTACCGGCGCCGGCTGAACTGGCGGCATATCTGGACCTTTGCGAATAGCTTTTGCCAGCTCGATAGGGTCATCGTAAAGCCAGTCTCCTGTCTCAGGGTGGTTGGATTCTGCCAGTTGAGCGGCCCACTCAAGACCGTCTTTGTGTCCCCGCAGGTAGTCAATAGGCAGTTCAACCGAATCGCTGCTGTCCATTGCGGCCAGCGCTATACGTGCCAGTTCACGCAAATTCTCACTATGCGGAGATGTCCTTTCTCGGCTGATAATGTGCTGCGCAGTATCAATCAGAATCTGCCGCTGCTGCTCTCTGGTTATGGTTGATTTGGTCATTGGTTGGCTCCGTTCGCCCGCTTGGGGTCGAAAACTTTTGAGTACCCATAAGAGTGGGGTTCAATTTTGTAGCACTCATCACCTTCTGGATGGCGCTCGCATTCACGCATGAACAGGAATACAGAATTTTCCGGCATAATCACCACCTCACCGGCACGCAGCTTTGCTCGAATTTCTGTTACGGTAGCCATCACTCAGCCTCCACCTTGATGCTAGCGGCGGTGATCGCAGCATCGACCTCGTCGGCGTAGTAGTACGTTAATCCGCTCGATGATTTAGCCAACTTGAATGGCTCTGGCAGCTTCACGGTGCGGGACTCCAGCTCGGCGATGCGCTGGCGCAGTGCTGCAATCTCCATCTCTGCTGCGTCGGCATAATGAACGTTTTCATGCTCCAGCGGCGGCAGGTCTGGGGTTTTCACGCCAAACAGCGCCGCCAGTGCGCGATAGTTCTGCTCGCTGTGATAACGACCTTTGCAGCGGACCAGTTTTTCGGCTGCTGCGTTTATGGTCTGCGCCTTCTCCAGCGCTTCTACCAGCGCGATGACGTTGGCAGGGTTAGCCATAGCGATGAATTCTGCGTCATGTGGACGCCTTTTGCTTATGTGTTCACACACCATGATCTCATCGTGATGGCCTCCACCAATACCACAGCGCCCGTCGTGGTATTTGAATGCTCTCCAGTTCCCCTGAGTGGCCTTCTCTGCTGCCGATTTCAGGCTCTGCGCCAGTTTGGTGATATCAGTCATGCTGCATCCTCCAGACCAATTAGCTCGGCAATCTGTGCCAGCGTGTCTTCGCTTTCACCAACCGGCTTGTCCATCCAGTCAAATGAAATCAACTTGCCGTCCTCGATTACGCCGACATTGAAATCGTCGCTATCCACAGACAGAAAACCGTGTGATATGGCTCCATTGCGGGCCTCGTAGTGAATAAGGTCAGATGAATATTCGATACCGTGTCCGCCTTCGTTACACCAGGCGCGCCGGATAATTACGATGAATGATTTGCTCATGCTGCACGCTCCTGTTTTGGCATCAGCGCATCACGGACGCTCTGGCGGTAGTAGTGGTGAAAGGCGAACGTCAGACCGAGCTTTGTTGGCCGCTCCTGTTTACCCAGCAGTTTGAGGCGAGTGCAAATGGTCGTCGCCGTCCAGCCAGAGTGATAACCTGCGGCTCGCTTCATAACGGTTTCCGCCAGAATGGTGCGAAAGTCGTCTCGCCCGAAATTAGTGTTTTCGAATGCGGCGTTGATCACTTCGTCAGTGAGATGTGCATCGATAGCGTGGCTCATTTGGCACCCTCGCGCAGCAACTCTGCGTATTCAGAGGCCGCTCTGCTTGCTCTGGCTTTCCAGCCGGTTGTGATGTTGTTGTCTTTGATCGCCTCTTCAGCAAACATCAGAGCGAACATCTCCACCCCATCAGCCTTAATCCCGGCTACGATGCGATCGGTGACGGGGGTTTCCGCATCGAGAACAAACTGGAATTCATGGAGCGTCTGACCATCAACAAAATCACCGATTGATGGATCAATAAGTTTATTAAGCCTCGAGTACACGGCGCATGCTTCGCCGAGCAATTCCTTGCCTTTTGACTTCAGCGCCACATTCTCAGCGGCCAGCTGCACGCACAGCCTTGCAACCTTGAGGTATTTTTCCTCTTTGATTGAGAGTTCACCAACGCTCTCAAGGTTTTTAATAATTTCCTGAACTTCGTTAATATTTATAGTCATTTTTATGCTCTCTGTTAATGAATTTGCTCGCCAGAAGATAACTTGATTCGCATACAAGCATCATCCCATTCGTGAAGCATTTCGGTTTTGCCGGTGCTTTCAAGATACCCTCGGATAAAACTCAGGCAATAGTTCACCCTGTCCTCGCCAGCAGCATGCACTGCCTGCATTGCATCCTGAAATTTCTTGTCTGCTACCTTCTTTTTGCTTGTCATCACACACCTCACAAGTATTCTTTACTTAAACGCCTGTAAACGCTCAAGCTCACGCATTAGTGCAGATACCCGGCGTTGCCGCAAAGTCTCTGTATGCTCTTTTGCCTGTTGCTCATCAAGCCAGTATTCACCACGTTTAAAGTAAACATCGCCAACTACAGCCACCTGACCATCGGCAAACAGCTGTGCGCTTTCGTACTTCTGAATGCCACGGGTCAATGCATACTTCGTAACCCATATAGTCTCAGCGATTGCTGCGTTAGCGATAACCAGTAAAACCACTGCCAGTAATTTATTCATCGTTGCTAAACCGGTTTAGTTTCCACCAGATGACACGATAACCTGCTCAAGCACTCTCTGCTTGCCTTCGCCGATAAAAACGCGACAGACGCGCTTACCGTTGCTGTATGCATGCATCGCCTGCGCCATCATAAAGTTTTGCGCTTTCACTGCGCCCATTTCTGGTTCCAGTTGAGTGCGCGTGTAGATTGCTTTGGTCATTCTTCATCACCTCTTTGTTGTTGGTGTGGTAACTATACGATGGCGCTCAATCTACGTCAATATGATGGTGAAAATAAATAAACAATAGCAAGCTAATAGTTTTGTAACGTGCGTTACTATATCTCTAAGAGGTTTTAAAGTCTATTTTTTATATTAAAAAAATATGTAAGTCACTGATGTAAAAAAAGTATCTTATAGGCATTTCCCGAAAGATTTCATTAGGATTTATTTGTGACTTTAAGAAACCCAGCAACCATGCGGCTTGCGGGCCTAAAGTTCTAAAATGATGTGAATTTCATGTGTAGCGAGGTGGGTTTTTTCTTGTTGATGATTTTGGTGTTTCGGTGTTTTTTCGGTTCTTTAGAAAAATATTAAGTAAAATCATTTAGTTACATCGTTTTGAATGACTTTCTAAATCTGACGTTCGGGATATAGAAATTATTCATTACTTAATGTAAGTCATAATACACTTGCATGGAAAAAAGTCAACAACTTCTAAGTTAATGATTATACTGCATTATTTACCATGTAAAATGCCTCAGGATAATACCGATGGAAGTATTGTTTTACTTGCTTCTAATCTTGAGTTAGACTTTAGATTAGGCTAACTAAATGGAGGTTTTAACCAATGAGCAAATCTACATCACTTTCTTATGGCGTTGCGGGTATTTTAGACATCACGAAAATGGTTGAGCTTAGGCAGTGCTCAGTGACTGATGAAGATGAGGAGGAGTTTCTTGATAAGCTCTCAGATAAACTATATCAATTGAAAATGGCCATCGGCACAAGCGGTGCTTCATCGTCAAATAAATTGCCTCATCATGGTAATGGATGTGATATTGCAAAGATGTGGATCATATCTATGCTGGTTGGTCGTGATGGTTGCGCCAGTAGAAGTGCAATCACAATACCTGCTTCATCAGCATCTGGAGTGGAATTAAAAAAAATAAACGCGGCATTTGATGAAATGATTGATCTTGGTGTCATATGCGCTGACGAGTCAGCCGCAAAAAGCAGCAACAGAGCGCATGAAATGTACCGTTTGGCTGTTCCTCTTCACGATATA
>ERZ791830.391-NODE-391-length-47216-cov-3.782829_pt1 | contig 47216 bp, 40 predicted proteins | sample MGYA00509945_ERZ791830 | MGnify/ENA primary metagenome ERZ791830 (study PRJEB30046, sample SAMN00792021) | human gut metagenome | study: EMG produced TPA metagenomics assembly of the A metagenome-wide association study of gut microbiota in type 2...
TGTAGATGGTAAAGAAAGTTGGGAATTTAATTCCAAACACCTTTTTTATTACAAAGGGTAGTGGTGATTCAGACCTGGAAAAGCATGCAGGTTCTTATCACATGGCTCTTTATGATGCCGGTATTTCAGACTTTAACATTATGACTTATTCGTCTGTTATTCCAGCAACTGCACATCTTGCAACCATGGACGAGATCGATCTTCCTCCATTTGGTACGGAATTGAAAACCATTATGGCGGTATCGCATGGTTATCAGGATGAGTTTGTATCTGCCGGTGTGGTTTACGCCTGGATGTACAAGGACGAAAACTTCGATGAGAAGGTTGGAGGCCTGGTATGCGAGGTCAGCGGCCGTTATCGTATCGAGGAGTTGGAATCACGTCTGATCCGTGTAATCAACGACTTGCACCAGAAGACTTACGGTAAGTATTATCTGGGTGAACTGAACTTCATTACCGAAGGTATTACCATCGAAAAGAGATACGGAACAGCTCTGGCTGCCCTGTGCTTCGTAGATTTCCTGATGCCTGAGATTGAAGATTAAAAGAAAATAAAATATCTGATTATCAGTATGGAAACAGAGGTAAGGCCACGGCTCTTATCTCTGTTTTTTTGTGGCTTCGGGAAAAACGGCATAAGTTTGTTATATTTGTAACCGGCTTATAGTATAAAATTCTCTTTATTTAAGAAACAATCCGTTTAAAGCTGTTGTTGTATGAAAAAGATTATTAATCCCTGGAAAGGGTTGGATGGCTATATGTGCTTCGGGTGTGCACCCGAAAATCCGCAGGGCCTGCACATGGAGTTTTACGAAGATGGTGAAGATATAGTTGCTTTCTGGGAGCCGGAAAGCCATTACCAGGGATGGTTGGAGACATTGCATGGGGGAATACAGACTACCATGATGGATGAACTGGCAGGTTGGGTGGTATTAAGGAAATTACAGACGTCGGGCATGACTTCACGGCTGGATGCCCGTTTCCTGAAAAGTATCTCGACCCGGGAACCGCGCTTGATGATACGGGGGCGTATCAAGGAGCAGAAACGGAATGCCATATTCATAGAGACGGAGATATACAATTCGCAGAACGAACTTTGTTCGCGGGCGGACATCGTATATTTTGTCGTCACAAAAGAACAGGCGACGGAGAAGTTTCATTTTGCCGGCTGTAAGACCGAAGATGAAAAATAATGAACAGTAACAAAAAGAATAAAGTAAACGATTAACAAATGAAATACATCGGAGCACATGTAAGTGCGTCGGGTGGGGTTGAGAATGCCCCTCTGAACGCGAATGCTATCGGGGCCAAAGCATTCGCCCTCTTTACCCGAAACCAACGTCAGTGGAAATCATCCCCGTTGACGAAGAAAAGTATCTCCTTATTCAAAGAACGTTGTGAGGAGTTCGGTTACGAGGCGAAACATATCCTGCCTCATGACAGTTACCTGATTAACCTCGGACATCCGGATCCGGACGGGTTGCAGAAGTCGCGCGATGCTTTCCTGGACGAAATGCAGCGTTGCGAACAACTGGGGCTGGACCGGCTGAATTTCCATCCGGGAAGTCATCTGAACGAATTGCCGGTCGACGATTGCCTGGCTCGTATTGCCGAGTCGATTAACCGGACGTTGGACCAGACCGCAGGTGTCTGTGCCGTTATAGAGAATACGGCCGGACAGGGTACAAACCTGGGATATACATTCGAACAAATAGCAGCCATCATCGATCGGGTAGAAGATAAAACGCGCGTCGGTGTCTGTATCGACACGGCTCATACGCTGGCTGCCGGTTATGATATTAAAACGGAACAAGGCTTTACCGAAACCTTCCGCCACTTCGATGAAGTGATCGGTTTTTCCTATTTGCGCGGAATGCATATCAACGATTCGAAGAAAGACCTGGCGACCCGTGTAGACAGGCATGACAGTATTGGAAAAGGGGTGATGGGGATGACAACCTTTAAAATGCTGATGGCCGATCCTCGTTTTGACGACATCCCTCTGATCCTTGAAACCCCTGACGAGTCGATCTGGGCGGAAGAGATCGGTTATCTGTATACATTGTGATAGAAGTAGAAAATAATGAGCCAATGTGGCAATATGCCAATGTGCCAATTTAGAAAGAAATGAGCTATCCCGTTCCCGTGCTTGACACGGGATCGCAAAGGCACAGACCGTAATCCTATATGTATCTTTTGATACTGCTGGTTCCTCTGCGGCCCCGTGTCGAGCACGGGGACAAGATAGCTCACATCTGATAATATTAGAACTGTACGTATATCATTAATTAATCCCTTTTACGGAAGGGTAGACTAAATAAAATGCACTTATGTTTATATTAATGCCAATTATTTTTATCGGGGGTATCATTGCTATTGCGCTTGAAGATAAGATTAAGATCAACAAAGCGGCAACAGCTCTTTTTATGGCCATTTCTTTGTGGATGATATTGATGTTTGATGCCTACAACATTTTCGTTGAACGTTCCAATCCGCTGTTCGAAGAGTTTCTGATGCAGAACCCCGAAATGACAAATCTGCCGGCAAAAGACCAGTTTATTAATTTTATAACCAACCGTTCTATCGTTTACCATCTGGGAAATGTGGCAGAGACCTTGTTCTTTGTGATGTGTTCCATGCTGATTGTCGATATTGTCGATAAACACGGTGGTTTCAGGTCGGTGACGGGATATATCCGCACCTCCAACAAACGGAAACTATTGTGGTATATCAGTTTTGCCACTTTCTTCTTCTCTGCTTTGCTGGATAACCTGGCGGCAGCGATCGTGATTATGGCGGTACTTCGTAAGTTGGTTCCCGACAGGACCGACCGGTTGAAATATGCCTGTATGGTGATTATCGCAGCCAATGCCGGCGGTTCGTGGTCGCCCATCGGTGATGTGACGACAATCCTGCTCTGGGTAGGAAAGAATGTGACGGCGATGCACCAGATTTCGCATGTATTTATTCCTGCATTGGTTAATATGCTGGTTCCGCTCTCCATTGCCCATTTCTGGTTGTTCAAGAAAGATGCCCGGTTGCGTGTCATGAGTGAGGAAGAGGCTGCCGATGAGTTTATTCCGGAAATACCGAATCATTCACGCCGGGTGATCTTTGTGATCGGCGTGCTTTCGTTGGCTTTGGTTCCGGTCTTTCAGATGCTGACCAATTTGCCTCCGTTCCTGGGGGTATTGCTGGGACTGGTTATTTTATGGATATATACCGATGTCATGTACAGCCGTTTGCATGTGCATGAATCGGAAAAGCTGCGTATTACCCAATTATTACCGAACATCGACCTGGCAACGATCTTTTTCTTCCTGGGAATCCTGATGGCGGTAGGCGCCCTGGAGACATCGGGACAGTTGGGGATCATGTCCGCCTATCTCGACAAGCATGTGCATGAACCTTATTTAATCAGCTTTGTGATCGGAGCTTTATCTTCCTGCGTGGATAACGTGGCGCTGGTGGCAGCGACGATGGGTATGTATCCGATCGTGCAGCAGACGGCCGACCTGGCTCCTTATGCACAATTTTTTGTTTCCGACGGAGGATTCTGGACATTCCTTGCCTACTGTGCCGTAACAGGCGGTAGCATCCTGATTATCGGTTCGGCAACAGGTGTCACGGTGATGGGATTGGAGAAAATAGATTTCATGTACTATACAAAGCGATTTTCAATATTGGCATTGATTGGCTATATTTGCGGTGCGGCAGTATATATGCTATTATTCGCTTAAACTTATTTATATGAAAAGAAAATGGATTATCGCAGCAGCCTGTGCCGTTTTGCTTTCCGGAATGGAGGCAATGGCTTGTACGGGTTTGCTGGTAGGAAAGAAGGCATCGGTCGACGGATCGGTGATGATCAGTTATGCAGCTGATTCGCATACCCTGTATGGCGAGTTATACCGTTGGCCGGCAGCGACCTGGCCGAAAGGCGCCATGCTGGAAGTCAGGGAATGGGATACAAATAAGCCGCTGGGACAGATTCCGCAGGTGGAACAGACGTATTCGGTTGTCGGCAACATGAATGAACATCAGGTGGCTATCACGGAAAGTACGTGGGGCGGACGTCCGGAGCTGGTGGATACAACAGGCATTATCGACTACGGCAGCCTGATCTACATCGCCCTCCAGCGTTCAAAGTCGGCCCGCGAAGCAATCAAAGTAATGACCGACCTGGTGAAGGACTACGGTTATTACAGCAGCGGCGAGACTTTCTCTATCGCCGACAAGAACGAAGCATGGGTGATGGAACTGATCGGTAAAGGCCCGGGTAACAAAGGAGCTGTTTGGGTGGCCATCCGCGTTCCGGATGATTGCATCTCTGCACATGCCAACCAGTCGCGCATCCAGCAGATTCCTTTCGATGACAAGGAAAACTGTATGTATTCGCCCGATGTTGTTTCTTTGGCCCGCGAAAAAGGGTATTTCAGTGGAAAAGATAAAGACTTCAGTTTCCAGAAGGCCTATTGTCCTTACGACTTCAGTGCATTGAGAGGTTGTGAAGCACGTGTATGGTCTTTCTTCCGTAAATACGATAAGACAATGGATAAGTACACCGACTTTATCAAGGGCGATCCTTCCAAAGAGCCGATGCCGTTGTATGTGAAGCCGGACCGTCTGTTGTCTGTTCAGGACGTTCAGAACGGTATGCGCGACCATTTTGAAGGAACCGATCTGGATATGACGAAAGATGCCGGAGCCGGCTCTTATAAAGTGCCGTATCGCTGGCGTCCGATGACGTTTAAGGTGGATGGACAAGAATATACCAACGAACGTGCCATCGCTACGCAGCAGACCGGTTTTGTAATCGTTCCGCAGATGCGTAACTGGTTGCCGGATGCGATCGGTGGAATCCTTTGGTTCGGTGTGGATGATGCTGATATGGCCGTGTTCACTCCGCTGTATTGCTCTATCACGGAATCGCCCGAGTGCTACCGGGTAGGAAACGGGGACATTATGAATTTCTCGTGGACTTCCGCATTCTGGATTCACAACTGGGTGGCTAACCAGGCTTACGGTAAATACAGCTTTATGATCAAAGACATTCGTCCGGTTCAGCAGGAATTGGAGAACAGTTATAAAGAGGTAATCCCGGCTATCGACAAGGCAGCCTCCGAATTGTATGCCAGGAATCCGGCGGAAGCAGTCCGGTTCCTGACCTGGTTCAGCACGACGACTGCCGATCAGGCAACTGCCCGCTGGAAGAAGCTCGGCGAGTATCTTTTAGTAAAATACATGGACGGAAACGTTAAGAAAGAAGAAAACGGCCAGTTCAAGCAAAATGGCTACGGACTGTCCGAATATCCTGATTTCCCTGGCTACGACGAAGACTATTATCGCAGTATTGTTAAGAGCGCAGGGGACAGACTTAAAGTAAAATAATTATATTTGCGCATAATGTTGAACTAAAATTAATGAGAGTATGAAGAAATTAATTGTTATGTGCATGCTGGCAATTATCAGCATGAGTGCATTTGCACAGACTCAGCAAGGACAATCGTCTTTCGGTTTTAATCTTGGTTATGGGTTTAATGAGAATGGAAATGCGTTGTTGGGGTTGGATTATCGTTATAATCTGACGGATGAGGTTCGTTTGGCGCCATCTTTGTCTTATTTTGTGAAAGATGATGGTTTGAGTGCCTGGGCTATCGACGTGAATGCCCACTATGTATTCAAATTGAGCGATATGTTCGGTTTTTATCCGTTGGCAGGTCTTGACCTTTCGTTCTGGAAAGTAAGTCTGGGAAATAGTGCAAGTCTGAATAAGACTCGTTTAGGAGCCAATATCGGTTTAGGAGGTGAAGTATATGCAACCGATCAGTTGAGTGTCGGTTTGGAATTCAAATATAATATACTCAAATCCTGGGGAGACCTGAGATTATCTCAGCCACTTCTGGCGCTTCGCATCGGATATAATTTCTGACAGATTATTTTTACAATAAAAAACAGAAAAGGGGATGAGCAGAAATGTTTATCCCCTTTTTTTGTTTATATTTGCGAGTGTTGTTTTTCAAACGGAGTTTGTCACCTAAATTTAATCTGAATGAAAATATTCCAGCAAGAAATATCGGAGAGTCACCGCAATGTCGTCAAAGGACAGCAGATGGCTAAAATATTACCTTCCTATGCATGGTTTGTACTGGGCGAAAATGGTGCGGATGAGTCGTTAATCTTCTACCAAAACGGAACTTTTGTAATCACTCAGAATGACGAAGAGAAGAAAGGTTTATGGCAATACAACTCCACTCTCCAAACGCTCTACATGAGACGGGACGACAACATAAGCGCTTTGCATCCTTTTTTCCGGAACAACGAAGTGCTGGTTCTGAAATTACATCAGGAAGATGCTTATCTGTTTTTGATAAAATCCGAATGCGTGAATAAATTCGATTACCATGTGCTGGAAGATTTTAATACCTATGCCGAACGATGGGAAAGTGCCCAGATAGCCAAAGGTAAAAAGGAGAAATTCTGGGAAGAATTGAAAGAACAACGTACGCCGATAGACCGGAAACCGGTTAAAGCGAAAAAAGAAAAGGAATTTTTCCTTGAAGAACGACCTGCCCGTACACCCGAAGAATGGTTAAAAAGAGAGGAAATGTTAAAGCAAAACTTTGAGTATAAGAAGCAGCAATATAAAAAAAAGTTTGAAGCTCAAATGGCTCGGAAGCTGCGTGAGCGGGAAAGAGAAATAGAAATTGACTTCATGCATAGGATGGCTACGCAGGAGGCCAAATTTCAGGAACTGCTGGTGAGGCAGAGATGCGAAGCTCAAACTGAATTGTCTCGGTTGAAAAAGAAAGAGAATAGCCGGAAATCACAAGAAGGACTGGAATCGTCAACAAAAGAAGGGATAATCAACGAAATAATGGAAAAATGGTTTTATTATCAGAAAAACAAATCAGTTCGCATATCCCAGGAAATGGAAAAAATACTCGCTAAAGATAAGGGGTATAAAAAAGTCCACAGGGCCGTCAGGTATGCGTTTGGCTTTTTTATCGCTTCTCCATTTTTTATATTATTATTAACGGTTTTCTTATGTATTGGGGTACCTGAAGGTTATATAACGGATATTGTTATAACAGGCGGTATGGGAACTGTTTTGGTTGGGGGGATGGCCTATTTTGCGTATCAGGAGTTCTATTTATCTGAAGAAGAATATAAAAGACGTTTTAAGGAAGAACTGCAAAGAGAGTGTGATGAGTCTTTTTTAAAAAGTTTGAGGTGAAAAATGCTTTCGCATGCTGCGCCGCCGTTTTGCACCTTTGAAAAATGCTTTCGCATGCTGCGCCGCCGTTTTGCACCTTTGAAAAATGCTTTCGCATGCTGCGCCGCCGTTTTATACCCTTGCAAAGTGCTTTCGCACGCTGCGCCGCCATTTTGCATGCCAATATGGACTTTTTTTTCAAGGTGTCATTGATTTTCAGTTTGAGACCCCTATTTTGTAAATAAATATACCTATCTTTCGTCCATCAACCAATAAAAAATATAATTATGGGAACCTATTTGAAATTTGCAGATCCATTGATGACTCGTTTCAACAACGCCGAGTACCTCAGTTTTCTCCGCCGTTTCCGTGCCCTCCTTCCATTTCCGGAGCAGGGTGGCGACCGACCCGAAATCGAAAGCCTTAGCGTCAATGAATCGAACGGTGTCCCTGCATTGGGCGTTTCGGCCGCTCAACTGACTGTCCTCGACGCAGTGATCGACCAACTTACCGATCTGAACAACCAGAGCCGTATCAGCCAGGAAACTGAAACGTTGAACGACACTGACAAACAACGCGACAACGTTGCCGTCTATGCTTTGAACCGGATAAACAATTCCGCAACCCTGCCACTCCAGGCGGAACAGGAAGCCGGAAAGTTTCTGCGGAACGTAGTGAAACCATATACCGGAATCGCACGCCTCCCGCTCAATCAGGAAACAGAAACGATCAAAGGACTCCTGGTCGATCTGAGAAAACCTGAAAATGCATCTGCCGTACAGGCTTTGAGCCTGACCCCTTATTTGAATGAACTGGAACGTTTGAATAATCTATACGAATCACTGGTGGCCCAACGCGCTGCCGAACGTCTGGCTAGTAGTGTAGACAACAGCAAGATCGTGCGTGCCCAAGGTGATGATATTTATGACGATATAACCTCGCTGGCTTTTGCCTGGAGCCTGGCGAATCCTTCGGACGAAGCTACTGCTTTTATCCGCAATGTCAACGCTCTGATATCCGATGCGCAGACAGCCTATAACCAGCGTATGGGACAGAAGAAAAAGAAGGAAAGCGACCGGCCGGAAATTGAATAAACTGGGTAAGGTTGCGGTTAAGCCCGTTTTTACAACGGCTGCCGCAACCTTCTTTTTTTATTCTGTTTCATTACCACTTCAGATAATCCTCGAAAGTAACCTTTTCGAAGTTCGGAATCACTTCATATACTTTATCCTTCAATGATTCTTCCGGGTTGGTGGTGCTCAGGCCGATCACCCGCATGCCGGCAGCCGTTCCCGCTTGTATGCCGGCAAATGAATCTTCAAAAACGAGGCAATCGGCAGGGGAGACACCCAGGTCGTCCGCGGCCAGTAGGTAACACATCGGGTCAGGTTTCCCCTTTGTGATGCGGTCGGCGGTCACGACTGTGTCGAATATATTTTCCAGGTGATGCAATTTGAATGCACGTTCCACCTTCGCATTGTCCGAGCTTGTGACTAATCCCATCTGCACACCGTTCTTTTTCAATAAGTGCAGAAATTCCAGGGAGCCGGGCATGGCGGGCAAGGGCATCGTGCTTTCGTATTCGGTCGATTCATTAATAACCATCCGGCGGAATTCTTCCGTACGGTCGGAAAAATATTTTTCCATGATGTAGGGGAGTGTTGTGCCTTTGATAACAGCAGCGAAGTTGTCGATACCTGTCCCGTAACGTTCACCTGCCTCATTCCAGAAAATATCGTAAATGGGTTCAGTGTCGACTATCACGCCGTCAAAGTCAAAGAGAGCCGTTTTAAATTTCATAAAAATACCTTTATTGATTACATTTTGCACACAAAGATAAGGCTATTCTTTGAAAAAGATTCTATCTGTTGTAAAATAGCAACACTTTTGCTGTGCATTTATGAATAATATTTTATCTTTGTGCTCGTACACATGTGTTAGTTGACAGACCAGTAAAACAATTTTCTTATTTATAATACCTAAAAGAAAAACAGAATGAAAGCATCTTTGAAGTTTGCAGCCCTGTCTCTTGCGCTGCTTTGTTCCTGTCAGTCGAATGACGGCTGGCAAAAGTTATTCAATGGTAAAGATCTTACCGGTTTCAAGCAATTGAACGGCGAAGCGCCCTACCGGGTGGAAGACGGCTGTCTGGTCGGAACTTCGGTGACGGGCCAGCCGAACAGCTTTATGGCTACCGAACAGGAGTATGGCGATTTTATCCTGGAATTTGAAGCTCTCTGCGACCCGGCATTGAACTCCGGTGTGCAGTTCCGCAGCGAAAGCCGTCCGGATTACCAGAACGGGCGTGTGCATGGCTACCAATGCGAAATGGACCCTTCCGACAGAGCATGGAGCGGAGGTGTTTACGACGAGGCACGCCGTGGTTGGCTGGTGACGCTCGTCGATAACAAACCGGGACAAGCCGCCTACAAAAAGACAGATTGGAATAAATTCCGTATCGAAGCGATCGGCAACAATATCCGCATCTGGCTGAACGGCGTGAACACCGCCAATCTCTATGACGACGAAACAGCCAAAGGCTTCATCGCTTTCCAGGTGCATGGCATCGGAAAGAATACCGATCTGGAAGGAAAAGAAATCAAATGGCGTAATATCCGTATAAAGACGGAGAACCTGGAAGCCGAACGCATGCAGGGAACCTTGGCTCCTGAAGTGAACCGCGTCCCCAACTACCTGACGGATGCTGAAAAAGCGGACGGATGGAACCTCCTGTTCGACGGACAGACAACTACAGGCTGGCGTGGCGCCCATAAAGAGGCCTTCCCGGATCATGGCTGGAAAGTGGAAGACGGACAGTTGATCGTCTTGAAATCCGGTGGTGGCGAGTCTACCAACGGAGGTGATATCGTGACCGATAAAGAATATGCTGCATTTGAGTTAAGCCTGGAATTTAAAATCACTCCGGGAGCAAACAGCGGAATCAAATATTTCGTGACGGAAGCAGAAAAACCTAGCGGCTCCGCTTACGGCCTCGAATACCAGATATTAGATGACAAACTGCATCCGGATGCGAAACTCTACACAACGACTCCCGGCAGCCGCACCCTGGCAAGCCTTTACGATATGATGCCGGCTGGAAACAAACGTTTCAACGGTGTGGGCAACTGGAACCAGGCTGTCCTGAAAGTATTCCCCAATAACCATGTGGAACATTGGCTGAACGGCTTTAAAACATTGGAATACGATCGTGGTTCGGATGCTTTCCGTGAATTGGTGAAAGGTAGTAAGTATGCTGCCCCGTCTTATAACGAGGCAGGACGTTTCGGTGAAGCTCCCCAGGGACATATCCTGTTACAGGATCATGGCGACGAAGTTGCTTTCCGCAGTATCAAAATCAAAGAATTAAAATAATCTTATTTTACACGGAGGAAGCTGCACAGGACAACCGGGCGGCGCACTTCGTGGATGATACGTTCAGAGGAGGTCAATATATTAAAAGTATATTGGCCTTCGTAATTTTTAAGGACAACCTCCAGGTCGCTGGAAGTTGCAAAGAAGAATCCTTCTTCCGGCATCTCCTGTTCGAAGTTGTGGAAGCGGTTGCCGAGATAGAAATTAAGCCCGTACAGGTTCCTGTATTTCTTGAGATTGTTCATAACGAACATATTATTCTCATTCAGCGGATATTCTTTCATTACCTTTTCCGCAAAAGGACGGGCAGAACCATCCTGGCGGATACCCCGCATGATAACCCCGTCGATCAGCAAATTGATCGTAAAAGTCAGGGCGATTGTCGCATACAGGATCTTGATGTTTATCTTCTTGAACATCTGGTAAAGCACCGTCAGCAATGCCAGCAAAACGACGATAACAATGCAAACCGTCAGTCCGTAACTGAAAGAAAATATGTTGCTGACAGCTTCGACCTGTGCCAGGGTGGAGGTACGGCTTGTGTATTGTGAAGCAATAGCCACGGGGTCGATAACACCGATCATCGTCAATCCGATGGCAATCAGTACCACGGTAGTGACCGATGCCAGGAAAGCTGCGAAGATACGGGTTACCTTTGTCCTGTATTCCGTTATATAGATGGCGTATTGTGCCAGGAATATTGCGATGAACGGATAAGCCGGCATCAGGTATACGCTTCTCTTGCTGGAAGGGATACTATAAAAGAAGATGATGCAAACCAATGCTACCAGGCTGAACAGTTTTTCCTTTTCCATGGAAAGAATATTATTCCAGCTGTCTTTCAGCACTTGTTTGAACGATCCTTTTTTTCTCAGCCAGTTCAAACCGAAGAGGGAGAAGAAAAAGAAGATGGTCCAGGGAATAAATCCGGCAGCCAGCGTCATAAAGTTATACCATACGCCATTCTCGTGTCCCAGGTCATAATTGATATCGGGCGTATTGAGATGGAAGAAACGTCCGAAGTTTTCGGCAAGTACGACATCGAGAAATTTATCCCCTCCCTGTTTCCAGGCTGCGATATACCACAGCAGAGGCAGGAACAGAGACGAAACACCGATATAAAGCAGTGCCTTGAAGATTGTCAGCAGGCTGTATTTACGAAGCATCAGCAGATAAGCACCGAACACGAATAGAGGCAAAATAACTCCTACAGGCCCTTTAGTCAGAACCGCACACCCCAGCAATACCGGGATAATAACCGGCAGACCTTTCAACTCCAGTTGGTCTTCCCATCGGAACAACTGATAGAGGCCGATGACAATGAATGTCGTCAGCAACATATCGACACGGGTAGTCATCGCCGCCCTGTGCATTTCAATGCACGTGAGTAGGAGGAGAGTAGCTATAAACGCCTGCTGGAATTTTATTCTCCGCCCGAAAAACATGAGCGTGCATCCCATCAGGCAGATAAAAGCGATTGTAGACGGTAGGCGAGAGGTAAACTCCGATACATATCCCTGCGGATAAGAGAAAGCAGCCATCAGCCAGTGTGCCATCGGCGGCTTATAGGCAAATTCGTTGGCATAAACCTGGGGTAATATCCAATTGCCTGATTCAAGCATGGATATGGCAACTGATGCTTCACGCGGCTCTCCTTTGGTGGAGAAATCACCCAGGCCGATCCAGGGAAGCACGGAGATTATACAGATTATAATAACCATTGTTACCGGCTTTTGCAGGTAGAGATATTGTAATGTCGGTGTACGCATATTCTTTTTGTAAGAGGACTAAACCAGTTAATGTCGTTATATCAGTTTGCAAAAGAACGATTTTTTGCGGACTTTTTCTTCATTTTTGATAACTTTTTATGTCCCTAAAGATTCTTTGATGGAAGAACGTATGACTTCCGCATCCTCTTTGTTTTCTTTCAGAATGGAAAGAACGAAGTTTAAATAACTCTCCTTGTTGCTGATACCGCAGAAGTTGCATACACGGCTTTGCGGCAGCATCCCTTTTTGATTATACACACGAAGGATATTCTTGTAATCTCCCGTTTCGATGTACTGGTTGAATTTATCTTTTATCCCATTGTATATTTCATCGACATGGACGTTGTAGCGGATGCTTTCCACATGCTCGGTCAGTTGTTCGACGGTCGTTATCTTGCGGTCGACCGCTGTTTCCAGTTTCTTGCGGACGCGGTGTTTGGCATGCAGGATAACCTGGCTTTCGAGGTCCTTCTCGAAGAGTTTGACTACATTTTCCTTTACCTGGGTAAATACGGTATCGGGATCTTTCATCATACGGCGTGCCACGGTACGTATCACGGGTTCGAGCATCAGCAGGTTTTCCACTTCGGCTACGTCGGGAACGAAGATATGCTGGTCATGCAGATAGTCTATCTCTCCCTGTGTACGGCGGTCGCGGTCTACGATCCCCATGGATTCCAGCGTATGGAAGTCCTGTAACTGCCGGAAAGCCTTTGTCGTTTCGATCACCTTCTGGCAGCCACCCATCGGCTTGACCATATAATCGGGGAAGATCAGCGGATAGAGGCGGTTGTCGATACTGTTGGAGTCGGTCCCTTCGATGAACAGGATCGGCTTGCGGCTCCCGAGGATATCTATATATACTTCTTCGGGAAGGCTGTCGCTGTTTTCTATCAGTTGGTAGTCCCAGACATGGGCGTCGGCATTGTAGTCCCTGATCCATATCCGCTTGCCTTCCGGACGAGAAGTGGCGAAGTCGATATCGTGCGTCAGATAAACGAATGTGCAGTCGGGACGCATAGCTTCGATCTCATCCCAAAGCAGGTTCTTGATCGAGTTGTGAAGCAGTATTTCCGGTTCTTCGATCACCAGCAGTTCGTTGGGACGGGCACAGAGTACGGCGCCTATCAGGTAGAAGACGATCTTTTCGCCGTCGCTCATTCTGCCGGCCGTATAAGAATCGCCGTCGCGGCTGGTGGAAGCCAGTTCAATAAAGCCGGACTTCCTGACCAGGCGGTTATGCGGGAACATTTTCTCCCAGATGGCCTGTATGCGGTCTATTTTGGTAATGGGCGGTTCCAGGTCCGGGGTCAGCTTGCAGGCTTCCTTATAGTTTACCGCCGCCTCAAATTCTTCGCTTTGCAGGTGGAGGATCAGTTTTTCGTATTCTGAAAGGCGGGGCATGAAGATGCGTTCCGCTATCATCGATTGCAGGCGTGCCAGTTCATTACCTTCGACAGGCACAGGTTCTTCACTGCTGATAAACAGGGAGTGCATGCCGGATATCTTTTTACTGTTGTCGGAGTAACGCTCCAGCAGATCTCTGCCGAACGAACTTTTGCCGGCACCATTTGCCCCGATAACGACAAGCACGTTTGTGTCGAGCACGATCGTTTCGGAGGCATTCAACTTGGAAGGGAGAGTGAGTTCCATACAGGTACTGATTTATTTTACTCCCAAAGGTAATTAAATTATTCGTATTCTATAGCTTGGGCGATCTTTTTGACGGAGTAAAAAAATCTGTAAATGGCAAACCAATGATTAAGATCAAGGATGTCATTTACAGACTTTTCTTCATATTTATTTTTAGTTATTAAAGTGATAACTGCCCGAACCGATCTCGATTTCCGTATAGGAGGCAGTGTCATTCACCCTCCTGATACCCGATTGGTTGGATTGTTTGATCCGGAACTCTTTCGGTATCCGTACGACGGCTGAGGTGTTGCCGGGGATTGTAATATCCCAGCTGAAAGTACCGTTTTCTTTTTTCCACGCACTTTTGATCTCTCCGTAGACTGATTCGTAGGAGGCGGAAACGGCATTCAGCCCTTCGGGAAATACCGGAGCCATGATCAGCTTCTTATAAGCGACGGATTCCGGAGCGCATTTGATTCCAGCCAGGTTTTCATAGTACCAGATGATCAGGTCGCCCAGTAACATGACATGGTTGGCGGAATTCATGGCAGGGTCGGCGGTATCTCCGTTCCAGAGTTCCCAGATGGTGGTGGCACCTTTCTTTGCCATGTATCCCCAACTCGGGTAGGTGTCGTTCGTAGCAATCTTCCAGGCCATATCTACCCGGCCGTATTCGGTGAGGCCGCGCATCAGATGCTGGATGCCCAGGACACCGGTACTGACATGGCCGCCGAAGTCTCCCTCCGTTTTCTTGACAATGTTGGCAAACACTTTTTCTTCATATCCTTTGGGAACGAGTCCCAAACGTAATGACAGGATGTTGGCTGTAACCGTATTGTTGCCGTATTGAGCTGTTTCCGGATGGAAATATTTCGCGTTGTAGGCTTCTTTCATCTTTGCTGCCAGTTCCTGATAGGCTGCAATATCGTTTTCCTGTCCGCTTAGCCGGGCAAATTCGCTCATCATATTCAGCAGGCTGTAATACATGGTTGTAGACAGGATAGCACCGTCAGTCTTACGGGCCGGGTCCTGCGAATGAATTAACTCCTGTGATTCCGGGGGCATACACCAGTCACCGTAAGTGTCTTTTACGATGATATAATCCTGCATGGCTGTTTGTTGTATGCGTTGCATCCAGCGTTTCATAGACGGGTAATGTCTGATGATGGCACTCTTATCCCCGAACTGGCGGTATAAGAGGTTGGCTACATAGAAATAGGCGGCAGGCCAGGTGACATCGTCGTTGTATATCGTCCAATAACGGGGAGATACGTCGGAGATGCTTCCTTCCTGGCTTTGAGAGTCTTCGATATCCTGCAACCATTTATTATACAGGAGGGCGTTGTTGAAGATGAATGCTTCCCCGTAGGCTCCGGTTACACGATCTCCCAGCCATCCGTGGCGTTCGTCGCGTTGCGGACAGTCGGTCGGCATGCCCCGGTAATTGCCACGAATACCCCAATAGGCATTTTTATAGATCTGGTTCACCAGAGGGTTGGAAGTTTCAAACTTTCCGGTCGTTTTCATTTTGTCATAGATTACTTTTCCGGTAAAGGCGGATAATTCCGGCTTATAATCAAGCCCCGAAATCTCTACAAAACGGAATCCGTGATAGACAAATATCGGTTCCCAGCTGAACTGGCCGTCGCGGGCCGGGGTATATATATCGGTTACATTGGCACTACGCAGGTTTGCCAGGTAAAGCGAACCGTCTTCCTTGAGTAATTCAGCAAATTTCATGGTGACTGGTTGATCTTTCTTTCCTTTCAGGCTGACAGCCAACCTGCCGACCATATTTTGTCCCATGTCGATGATATATTTGCCGTCCGGTCTTTCGGTGATGCTGACCGGCTTGATTTCTTCCTGGATACGGAGGTTCGGATTTGACTGTACGGTTAATTTACCGGCGGGAGTTGTCATGACATCTGCCGTGAGCCATTTAGAGTCGTCGAAACCATTTTTGTTCCAACCGTTCAGTTCCAGGCGGGCGTCATATTCTTCGCCGTCAAATTCGTTGTTGGCGATGATCGGGCCTTTGGAGGTTACTTTCCATGAGGTATCGCTGACTATGACGGTTTGCGAGCCGTCGGCATACTCGATTTCCAGTTGTGCAAGCAGGGAGGGCAGCGTTTCCTGCCGGTCTCTCATTGCGAAATAACGACCGTTACCTAAGGCAACGCCTATCGTATTTTTATCTTTTGACAACAGATCCGTCACGTCATATACATTATAATATACACGGTTAGGATACCAGGATGGTCCGGGCGCGAAAATATCTTCGCTTACAGGTTTTCCATTGATATAGGATTCGGAAAAACCGAGGCCGGAAATGTATAGAACAGCTCTTTGAATCGGTTTATCCGCAACAAACTCTTTGCGGAGATAGCGAGCGGCAAGACGTGTCTTCCCTTCTTTCGTCTCTCCGGGGTTGGAAAGATTGTTTTCGCCGATCCAGGTTGCTTTCCAGTCGGAAGGATTGAGCAAGGTCATCGACCAGGTGTTTATCGGACTCCAGTCCGTTGAGCCTTGATTCGTATTGGCTTTAATACGCCAATAATATTGTTTTCTGGATTGTAACGGATTACCTCCGTAAGGGATGAGTATGGACTCATCGCTTTTCACTTCACCGCTGTCCCAAAGCAGTTCTTTCCCGTTTTTCAGGTTATCGGGAGATTCGGCAACCTGTATCTGATAGGAGGTCTGCGTGAGATCGGGTGATCCGGAAGAGATTTTCCACATAAAGCGGGGTTGTGATACACCAATGCCTACCGGGTTTTCTTTCATTTCAACCCGAAGATCTTTGATACTGACCGTATGGCCGGAAGTACATCCCGCCAGTATGATAATCAGGACGGCCAATAAGGGGGAGAAGGTTAATTTCATCTGCATTCGTATTAAGTTAGGTATAGACCGGAATAATATATATTCCTTTAATTCACAAAATTAAGGCTTTGGGTGTAGGCTATAGTTCCAATTTTGACTTTTTTACTTTATAAAATGATACCTTTATATAGGTTGATAAAAAGCGTGTGAAATTTGATATATTTCCCTCCTTCTTTAGTCGGTTTTTCAGTACTTTCCAGTGTAGTAGTGTGTAGACTAATACGTCAAAGAGGACACACCATCACGGCATATCCTCTTGAATAGTTATTGTTTTTTATTCTATATTGCTTAATAAGCCCGTGCAAACAATACGCGCTGTGTGGAAGGTTTGCCGGTAACCATACACTTACCCGGTGTTTTGTCGCCTTCCAATGGGATACAACGGATAGTTGCTTTGGTTTCGTTCTTGATCTGCTCTTCTGTTTCAGGAGTACCGTCCCAGTGAGCCATGATGAACAGGCCTTCTTCTATTTTTTCTTTGAACTCTTCGTAAGTATCGACAGTTACCGTGCAAGCTGTACGATGATCGAGAGCTTTCTGGAAGATGTTCTGCTGGATTTCTTCCAACAGATTCTGTACGTATTCTTCGATACCGTCGCAAGTGATGGTTTCTTTTTCCAGCGTATCGCGGCGCATTACTTCGATCGTGTTGTTTTCCAGATCGCGTCCACCCATTGCCAGACGTACAGGAACGCCTTTCAGTTCGTATTCAGCAAACTTCCATCCCGGTTTCTTGTTATCTGCATCGTCGTATTTAACGGAGATACCCATCTTTTTCAGTTTGGCTACGATACCGTTTACCTTTTCGCTGATTTGTGCCAACTGTTCTTCGCTGCGATAGATCGGAACGATCACTACCTGGATAGGAGCCAGGTGCGGAGGCAATACCAGACCATTATCATCCGAGTGAGACATGATCAGGGCACCGATCAGACGGGTTGAAACTCCCCATGAAGTAGCCCAGGCATAATCACTCTTGCCTTCTTTGTCGATGAAAGTAACATCAAAAGCCTTACCGAAGTTCTGTCCCAGGAAGTGGGAAGTACCTGCCTGCAAAGCCTTTCCGTCCTGCATCATCGCTTCAATAGTGTAGGTATCCAAAGCGCCTGCGAAACGTTCGCTGGCAGATTTTACACCTTTGATAACCGGCATTGCCATATAGTTTTCAGCAAAGTTTGCATATACTTCCTGCATCTTTTTTGCTTCGATTTCTGCTTCTTCACGGGTAGCGTGAGCCGTGTGACCTTCCTGCCACAGGAATTCTGCGGTACGGAGGAACAGGCGTGTACGCATTTCCCAGCGCATCACGTTTGCCCATTGGTTACATAGGATAGGCAGGTCGCGGTATGACTGAATCCAGTTACGGTATGTGTTCCAGATGATTGTTTCAGAAGTCGGACGAATGATCAGTTCTTCTTCCAGTTTAGCTGCCGGGTCGACAACTACACCTGTACCGTCATGGTTTGTTTTCAGACGATAATGTGTAACAACAGCGCATTCTTTGGCGAAACCTTCCACGTGTTCGGCTTCTTTGCTTAAGAATGATTTCGGGATCAACAGAGGGAAGTAAGCGTTTACGTGTCCTGTTTCCTTGAACATATCGTCGAGGATACGTTGCATCTTCTCCCAAATAGCGTATCCGTAAGGCTTGATAACCATACAGCCACGTACAGCAGAATTTTCTGCCAGATCCGCTTTAATAACCAAATCCTGGTACCACTGAGAGTAGTTTACACTTCTCTTAGTCAGTTCTTTCAGCTCTTTTGCCATTTTCTTTAATTCTATGTTGTTTTCAATGATTTTCGAATAATGTCGGGCAAAGGTACAAAATATTTAGATTGAGTTCCAATATGCAAGACTGATATTAGAATATATTCTGATACGGGTATAAATTTCCATAGAAGAATGACACTTTCCGAATGATTCTTCCTTCTATGGTAAAAAGTGTTTCTACCTATAGAAACAACAGTTTCTTCATAATGAAACAACTGTTTCTATAGGATGAAACAAACAAAGGCTGTCACCTTTTCAGGGACAGCCTTGGCGCTTATTTAGATAAGAGTATTTTCTTATTCTTATTTATACGGTTCGCCCTTTACAGCAGCGATACCCGGAAGAACTTTACCTTCGATAGCTTCCAGCAAAGCACCACCACCTGTAGATACATAAGAAACCTGGTCTGCGATACCGAACTTGTTAACGCAGGCAACAGAGTCGCCACCACCAACAAGAGAGAATGCACCGTTCTTTGTAGCTTCAACGATAGCGTTACCTACTGCACGTGAACCGTCAGTGAAGTTATCGAATTCGAATACGCCTGTAGGACCGTTCCAAAGGATAGTCTTTGAGTTTTTGATAACGTCAGCGTAGATTTCGATAGTCTTAGGACCGATGTCAAGACCTTCCCATCCGTCAGGAATTTCATTTACGTCAGCATATTTAGTGTTTGCGTCGTTACTGAAAGCGTCAGCAATCTTAGCGTCTACAGCCAATACCAGGTTTACACCTTTTTCTTTTGCTTTCTTCATCAGGTCAAGAGCCAGATCCAACTTATCGTCTTCAACGATAGAGTTACCGATCTTACCACCCATAGCCTTTGTGAAAGTATAAGTCATACCACCTGTTACGATCAGGTTATCTACCTTACCCAACAGGTTTTCGATGATTTCGATTTTAGAAGAAACTTTAGAACCACCCATGATAGCTGTGAACGGACGAGTGATGTCGCTCATTACTTTATCGACAGCTTTTACTTCTTTTTCCATCAGGTAACCGAACATCTTGTGGTCAGTATCGAAGTAGTCAGCGATCAGCGCTGTAGAAGCGTGAGCACGGTGAGCTGTACCGAATGCATCGTTTACATAGCAGTCTGCATAAGAAGCCAGTCTCTTTGTGAATTCTTTCTGGCTTTCTTTAACGGCTTTCTTGGCAGCTTTCTTTTCATCGTCTGTTGCGTCTTCAGCCAAACCTCTTGGTTTGCCTTCTTCTTCAGCATAGAAACGAAGGTTTTCCAGCAACAATGCTTCGCCCGGTTGCAATGCAGCAGCCTTAGCGCCGGCTTCTTCGCCGATACAGTCGTTAGCAAACTGAACTTCTACGCCCAGCAGTTCAGAAACGTGTTTCAGGATATGTTTCAAAGAATATTTATCTGTAACGCCTTTCGGACGACCCAGGTGTGAACCGATAATTACACTGCCACCGTCTGCCAGGATCTTCTTAAGAGTAGGAAGAGCGGCACGGATACGAGTGTCGTCTGTGATGTTGAAGTTTTCGTCCAATGGAACGTTGAAGTCAACTCTTACAAATGCCTTTTTGCCGGCAAAATTGAAATTGTCAATTGATTGCATAACTCTTGTATTTAAATTTCTGTATAAAATGTCTTTCTTAGCGCTCGCAAACTTACATAAAAATATTTTATTTCAGTGTTACATTTACATAATAATTCGGTCTATTTAGCATCCGAATGACATCTTTTGGTTTTGTCTATATATAATGTATAGATGCTGAATAATCTGTTGTCGTAAACAGGAGAGGGCCTTAGGGTAAAAAGATGGGAGATCTTGTGTAATAGATTTTTTTTAACACTTTTAATAATTGCTAATAATCACAGTTTATATATTTGTCACCGGCTAATTAAGTAATCATTTTTGTATACTCTATAAAAATCATTATGAAAATGCAAATTAACTGTTTAAACCTACTATTGGTACTGTTATTGGGTGTTATCCCTTGTAAGATCCACGCTACGGACACAAAAGAGAGCGTGATGTTGTACACTCCCTACACAAAGATTTCTGTTCCACCGGGAGAGTCGATTGATTACAGTGTTGACGTCATCAACAAGAGTGACGAAGTGAAGAATGCGACGATTTCCGTGGAAGGAATGCCCCGGGGATGGAGTTATGAGGTGAAGTCCGGAGGTTTTACAATCAGTCAGTTGTCAGTTCTGCCGGATGAAAAGAAAAATTTCTCTTTAAAGGTCGAAGTGCCGGTGAAGGTGAATAAAGGTACTTATAATTTTACGGTCTCTGCCGACGGAATGGCGAAACTCCCGCTTACGATTACCGTCTCCAAGCAGGGAACTTACCAGACCGATTTCACGACTACGCAGCCGAACATGGAGGGAAATTCCAAATCGACATTTACATTCAACGCAACGATCAAGAACCGTACAGCGGAGCAGCAACTCTATGCTTTGACAGCCGATGTACAGCGGGGATGGAATGTGGTATTCAAGCCGAATTATAAGCAGGCAACATCTGCACAGGTAGAACCTAATGCAACCCAGAATATAACTATCGACGTCAACCCGCCGGCTAATGTTGCAGCAGGAAGTTATAAAATACCTGTTCATGCCTCGACGGGTTCCACTTCTGCCGATCTGGACCTGGAGGTGGTAGTAACCGGTTCTTATGAAATGGAATTGACTACTCCGAGAGGTTTGCTTAGTTCTGATATTACAGCCGGTGAGACGAAACGGATCGATTTGGTTGTGAAAAATACCGGTTCTGCCGAACTAAAAGATATAGAGCTTTCTGCCAGCAAACCGGTAGACTGGGAGGTTACTTTCGAACCGGCAAAACTGATGAAGCTGGGAGCCGGACAGACTACAAACGTTGTTGCTACGGTAAAGGCTTCTAAAAAAGCACTTCCCGGAGATTATGTAACAAAGATGACAGTCAAGACTCCGGAGGTAAATGCTACAACCGATTTTCGTATTTCCGTAAAAACTCCGATGATATGGGGCTGGGTTGGTGTTCTGATCATTGTTTTGGTATTGGGAGGCGTCTATTATCTGTTCCGCAAATATGGAAGGAGGTAAGCCATGGGTCAACCAGTTATTGAACTTACCGGACTGACAAAAAAGTATGGTGGTTTTACTGCGGTAAATGATTTGAACCTGACCATTAATAAAAAGGACATATTCGGATTACTGGGGCCTAACGGAGCCGGAAAGTCTACAACGATCCTGATGATGCTGGGACTGACTGAGCCGACTTCGGGTTCTGTGAAAGTATGTGGCGTAGATTCTACCACGCACCCGATAGAAGTAAAACGGATAGTTGGCTATCTGCCGGAAGATGTCGGGTTTTATGACGACATGACCGGGATAGAAAATCTGGTATATACAGCTCAGCTGAACGGTATTCCGAAGAAGGATGCAAAGGAAAAAGCTGTTCAATTGCTTGAAAGAGTCGGTCTGATGAATGAAGGGAATAAGAAAGCCGGTAAATATTCGCGGGGTATGCGTCAGCGTTTAGGCTTGGCAGATGTCCTGATTAAAGATCCGGAAGTAATTATTTTGGACGAACCGACATCTGGAATAGACCCTGCCGGTGTCCGTGAGTTTATGGACCTGATTCATCAGCTGAGTCATGAAGAAGGGCTGACGGTGCTGTTCTCTTCCCATCATCTGGACCAGGTTCAGCAGGTCTGTAACCGTGTAGGTCTGTTCAGCAGTGGTAAACTGTTGGCCGACATTGAACTGACGGAGCAACAGAAGAAAGAGCACGGACTCGATGATATTTATAATCATTATTTCGAAGGAGGTAAAGGTCATGAATAGAATATATCATCCTTTTTGGGTAATTGTGAATAAAGAAGTCTCCGATCATGTGAGAAGCTGGCGTTTTATTATCATGATCGTCCTTATTGCATTGACTTGTATGGGGGCGTTATATACTGCTCTGACTAATATCGGAGACTCCATCAAGCCTAATGACCCAGACAATGCGTTCCTTTTCCTGAAACTGTTTACCGTTTCGGATGGAACTTTGCCTTCTTTCGTTGTCTTTATCAGTTTCCTGGGGCCTTTGCTGGGGATTGCGTTAGGATTCGATGCGATTAATTCTGAACAAAACAGAGGTACATTGAGTCGTATCCTGTCTCAACCTATCCATCGTGATTACCTGATTAATGCCAAATTCGTCGGGGCATTGATTGTTATTGGCATTATGTTGTTCTCCCTGGGATTTCTGGTGATGGGATTTGGATTGATAGCGATCGGTATTCCTCCGACGGCGGAAGAGTTTTTGCGGATGGTGTTTTTTATCATTGTCAGCATCTTCTATGTTGCTTTTTGGCTGAATCTGTCGATATTCTTTTCCATACAGTTCCGTCAGGCTGCGACATCCGCACTGGCTTGTGTGGCCATCTGGTTATTTTTCAGTGTGTTCTATAATATGATCATCAATCTGATAGGGAAAGCACTCAGTCCTTCCGGATTTGCCAGCGATTACCAGATAATCAGCTACCAGCGCTTTATGCTTAACCTGTTGCGCTTCGCGCCGAGCCAGTTGTTCAGTGATGCAACGACAACCTTGCTGATGCCTTCTGTCAGAAGTCTGGGACCGTTGACGATGGAACAGGTGCATGGGGCTATCCCCAGTCCGTTGCCTCTGGGCCAGAGCCTGATCGTTGTCTGGCCGCAGCTGACAGGGTTGATTGCAGCGACAGTTGTTTGTTTTGCCTTGTCTTACGTTTCTTTTATGAGAAGGGAAGTTCGTTCCCGTTAATCCGATTAATATCAGAAAAGGCTCTTACCTGTGTTGGGGATAAGAGCCTTTCTTTAATAGTTATATCTTTGTTTATGCAGTTTCCAGTTTGAACCGCAGGCGTAACCGTCCGTCAGTATAATCGTAATTCAAGAGTTTAAACCGCCCTATTTCAGAAGTGTTGCTGACATGTGCACCAATACATGCACAGGCATCATAATCTCCGACACGAACAATACGTAATGTCTCACTCGCATCTTCCGGTAATTTACTGAGATCGACAATGGCTCCGGCTTCCGCTTTCGGAATAAATTCGATCGTTACAGGCAGGTACTGTTCTATTACTTCATTTATCCGGCGTTCTACTTCAGCCATCATTTCAGCGGTAGGCGCTTCCGATAATTCATAATCGCACTTGCTCTTTTTCCTTTCTATATGGGCATTCTTCGAACGCGGACAACCAAACATGCGAACCATCGTCTGATTTAAAATATGTTCGGCTGTATGCATCGGTGGATATTCAGCCTTATTATGTTCGTTTAATTGAATTTCTTGTTCCATCTTAATTATTTTGATTGATGAGGTTTACTGCAACTTGTTTGAACTTGTGTGATTTTTACACAGGTTGATTTATTATTATTTCAACTCCAACTCCTTCCTCAGTAAACTATATACATTTATATCCGTGTATTCACCGGAAGAAAGTAATTCTCCGTCACGTTCCGTTCCTTCCAGTGTGAAGCCTAAACGTTGAGGAATGGCGTTGCTGGGTTGATTGCCCACGGCACATCGTACCTGGATGCGGTTGAAATCTTTTTCAAAGAACGCCCATTGGCAGAGATAATGGACGGCCCGTGTAATAACACCTTTTCCCCGAAACTCAGGAAGCAGCCAGTATCCTATTTCCGTACGATGGTTTGTTCGGTCTGAGAAATGAAAACCGATCAGACCACAGATCGCAAAGCCTTTTTCAATGATATATACGACATCCCGTTCTTTATAAGGCACTTTTAATGTAGATTCCAGGAATAACTGTTCATCCGCAACACTGTTTAAACCATCGACAAACGGTAACCAGATCCGTAAATCCTCACGATGTTTATCTATCGCTTCATATATGATTTCTGCATCTTCATAAATAGCTTCCCGGATCGTATAACCCGGAATCCCGAAAGAAGAGGAGTGGGGGCGGATGCTTTTTTCAAACGCTTTGCGTTTATCTCCCCTGTAAGAAACTTCTCCAGAGTAACTGAATCCCAAAGAATCTATTAAGCGGAGCATATACTGATTGTCGAAATTGGTGTCGATGCGAAATGCATAGATGCCCTTGTTCCGGCTTACTTCTTCCGCCTGCAACATAAAACGTTTCGCCAATCCTTGATGTTTCATCTCATCGGCTACGGCCAGTCGGTGAACTACCATGTAAGGAAGATCGTTTATCCATTTACCGTCGATTTCTTTGTAGGCTGGCTCTCCGTCGAAAGAAATAACGCCATAAGTAACAGCTATATTTTCTTTATTACAAAAGACATATCCGTTTCCCGATTGAATATCTTTGGCAATGTTTTCAAGTGCCGGATAATTCTCATCCCATTGATGGCTGTTCAACCGTCGCATTTGCGCTTTGGCTTGTCCGATGATTTCCCAGATACGTGCTATATCTGCTTCTTCTGCTTTCCGGAATAGTAAATCTGAATTGTCCATATTATATCATTATATTTCAGTGGATGCAAATATAATGATATATTTCGGGCAACAGGATATTTTTTGAAGAAGTGGCGCTCAGAAAGAAAAAGAGCCTGTCTATCCGGAGTAGGATAAAGACAGGCTCTTCCTGTTTGATTGATAATTAGAATTCGTAGTGGAAACCGAAAGTCAGGTCTTCAGAACTCAGGCTGATACCGGATGTACTGTTGGCATATTTATAATCATCGCGATAACCGGCGAATCCGTATTTAGCGACAAATGTCAGGTTCTTGCATATTTCAAGTGCAATACCCGGCTTGATACCGATTTCGAAACCGTTGACGCTATCGTAGCTTTCTCTTTTATAGGTAGAGATACCAACACCACCGTCCAGGAATAAACGGACAATACCTTTTTCGAAGAATGAAAAGCGGGCATAAGGAGCAAAATTAAACGCATTAGCTTTGTTCTCGTCCGATTTGAAATGTGTATAACCGATCTCTGCTGCAATAGCCCAGTTTTCGTTCAGGTTATAACCGACTTCTGGTGCAATAGAAAAATTGGTAACATCGGCATTCTTGTCGTGAGTAAGATTAAATGAACCACCTACATAAACCTGTGCATCAGCACTGATGATTGCCATAAATGCAACCACCAAAGTAAAAACTAACTTTTTCATCTTTGCTTGTATATTAAACGTTATATGTAAACGGGCGCAAAGATATACAAAAATAAACATATGTTGTACGGCATAAATATTTTATTGTTTGTCTTGCTAATTACAGAATATCCTTAACTTTGCCGCCGTAACAATTAACAAAAAGCATTATGTCAGTTGCAAAGAGGGATTTAGATGATACAAGAAAGGTGACGACACATCGCCTGATGGAAATGAAACAACGTGGAGAAAAAATTTCTATGTTGACGGCTTACGATTATTCTATGGCTAAACTGATCGATCAGGCTGGTATGGATGTTATTCTTGTCGGCGATTCAGCATCGAATGTAATGGCCGGTAATGTAACAACGCTTCCTATCACATTGGATCAGATGATTTACCATGGTAAATCGGTTATGAAAGCAGTACAGCGTTCGTTGGTTGTAGTCGACCTGCCTTTCGGTACATACCAGGGGAACTCCAAAGAGGCTTTGGCTTCCGCTATCCGTGTTATGAAAGAGACGCATGCCGACTGTATTAAACTGGAGGGAGGTAGTGAAATAAAAGAATCTATCGAACGTATCCTTTGTGCAGGTATTCCTGTGATGGGACACTTGGGTTTGACTCCGCAGTCTATTAATAAGTTTGGTACTTATACCGTCCGTGCCCGTGAAGAAGCAGAAGCACAGAAGTTGATTGACGACGCTCATTTGTTGGAAGAAATCGGATGTTTCGCCATCGTGCTGGAAAAGATTCCGGCAGAACTGGCTGCACGTGTTGCTTCCGAACTGAGCATACCTATTATCGGTATCGGTGCCGGTGGAGGTGTAGACGGTCAGGTTTTGGTTATGCACGATATGTTGGGAATCAATATGGGATTCTCTCCGCGTTTCCTTCGCAGATATGCCAATATCGGAGAAGAAATTACTCGTGCTGTCCAGGCATACATCGAAGATGTGAAGACACAGGACTTCCCGAATGAGAAGGAACAATATTAGAAATAATTGACTCGACTTTTCCCTTGATGGAAAAGTAGTCAAAAGATCAAGGCTGCACCTGCTTTGCTACTATAAGTATCGGTGTCGGCCATCCTAAGAGGAAGTACAGCTTCCTTGGAAAGGCCTAAGCGGTGAAGCCGGTTGAGCCTTGATCTTTTGGTTACTTTTCTATCAAGAGAAAAGTGATATTTAAATCTGATAAGTCATGAAATCTCATCTACTGATCGGAGCCGCATCGTCAGGAAGCGGTAAGACAACATTTACACTCGGTTTGCTTCGGGCGTTGAAGAATCGGTATGGAAAAGTCCAGCCGTTCAAATGTGGTCCGGACTATATCGACACGCGCCATCATAAAATGGCCGCCGGTTGTCCTTCCGTCAATTTGGATAGTTTCATGATGTCCGAACAACATATATGTGATTTGTATCGACGCTATACTTCGGTAGCCGATTATGCGGTAACCGAAGGCGTGATGGGCCTTTTTGACGGATACGATGCTATGCAGGGAAGTAGTGCTGAAATCGCGCGTACATTAAATATACCTGTCGTCCTGATCGTAAACGCAAAAAGTACAGCCTATTCCGTTGCCCCTTTGCTGTACGGTTTCAAAAACTTCTATAAAGAGATAAACATTGTCGGAGCCGTTTTCAATTTTGTAGCTTCCGAAACTCATTATTCCTTTTTGAAACAAGCCTGTGAAGATGCCGGTGTCGAAGCATTAGGATACCTTCCCAAACAGGCCGACGTAGAGATACCGAGCCGCCATTTGGGCTTAACCCTGGATGAGACATTTTGTTTTGATACATTTGCCGACCGTGTAGCCGCCCTGGTAGAGAAACATGTCGATATCGACAGGCTATTGGCATTGACCGCCTGCCAACCTGTTTCTAACTCTCATATGGTTCAGCTTGAACAAACGCTGCCTTCTCCTTTGAAAATCTCGATCGCTCGTGATACCGCCTTTAATTTTGCGTATGAGGAGAACATTCAATTGCTGCACAGGCTGGGAGAAGTTACCTTTTTCAGTCCGCTTCACGATTCCGTATTACCGGAATCCGATTTTGTATACTTGCCCGGAGGCTATCCCGAATTATACCTTCCCGGTTTATCATCAAACCGTTCCATGCTTCAATCTGTCCGCGATTATGCAGAAGCAGGAGGGAAGCTACTTGCCGAATGCGGAGGAATGATGTATCTATGCAATGAAATAAAATCGTCGGAAGGGAGTAGTTTTCCGATGGTCGGTTTACTGAACCAGTCGGCTACTATGGAGCAAATGAAACTTCGTCTGGGATACCGTACATTATATTATAATGATTATGTAATGACCGGACACGAGTTCCATTATTCCCGTATTGAGCCTCGGAAAGAGGAACTGCCTTCCATCGCTACCGCCTGCACAGCCAAAGGAAGCCCTGTTGATACCCCTTTATACAGATATAAGAACGTCTTAGCCGGATACACCCACCTTTATTGGGGCGATCCGTCAAGAAACCAATGGTTTATCGACTATCTGAACGGACTTATCTAGCCATTGCCAACACTTTCATCTCTTTCGGCATCTTTTCGATCGCATATCTTAACGAAGTACGCGGCATATCCGCTTTCTTAGCCATCACATAGTCGAATACATCTTTCTGATATGCTTCACTGGCAGCCTTCAACATCCATCCGTAGCCTTTTTGTACCAAATCATCCGTATCATAGAAAAGAGTATCGGCAATTTCAAATATATCTTTCAGGAAAAGGCCCTTTCTGGCAGGGATAATCAGTGTGACGGCAGCTGCCCGTTTCATCCACCGGTTCTCAGAATGCGCCCACTCTTTCAAACGGGAAATATAGTCCGGATACATCTCAACAAAAGTACCGACCGTATGATTACATAATGTATCGCAGGAAGCCCAATTGGATACATACTTGTCCACCCACTTTTCGAAAACGTCAAAATCCTCCGGTTCATACTGCGCATGAAGATAATAAGACCAATTACATGCAATATAAGATTCTTCCGAATATCCTGATTCCCACAAAGTTTCACAAAGAGTAAATATCTCTTTCTTAGGAAGTTCTTTGATTAATGCATAAAACTCCTTACTGATCTTATTAACCGTGGGGATTCTCACACCGTGGTACAAAATTTTTTCCTTAAAGAAACCCTGGGCATTCTGCCGGGTCTTTTCGTCAATATTGTCAACCAGTGCCTGGCGTACTTGTTCAATGACTGTTTTCATAAGAGGATATGATATATTTACTACAAACATACATATTTTTCTTATATATGCTCGTTTTAATAAAATAATCCTTATTTTCGTGTAAACTAATAATTCAATGCCATGGTCAATACTATTTTTCTTGGAATCGCAGTTGTTGCTTCCGCCATATTTCTGATACAGTTCATCATGTCTATCTTCTTTGGAGACCTGGATACGGACACGGATATTGATGTCGATCTCAGCAGCGCAGTATCTTTTAAAGGATTAACCCACTTCTGCATCGGTTTCGGATGGTATATGTATATTGCCAAAAGTACGGCTATCTCTACTTTCCTGATCGGCATCCTGATCGGGTTGCTCTTCGTTTTTATCCTATGGTTTCTCTATAAGAAAGCCTATCAGCTTCAAAAAGAAAACAAACCGGAAAAGACAGAAGCCCTGGTGGGCCGGGAATGTACGATCTATGCACACGATGGAGTTCGCTATATCGTTCAGGTCGCCCAGAACGGAGCCTTGCGTGAGGTGGAAGTCCGTTCCCTGGAAGGAAAAAAGTACCAGACCGGCGACCGTACGTTGATCTGCAAGGTTGAATCAGGAACAATTTATATACAGTAATAAATAATAAACTCAACGATTAAATTATGACACAGGAAATGTTAATCATGGTAGCCATCCTAGTAGGGGTTATCATTCTTTCTTTTATCGGGATATTGTCCCGTTATCGTAAGTGTAAGAGCGACGAGGTGTTGGTAGTGTACGGTAAGACATCCGGAGAGAAATCAGCTAAACTCTATCACGGTGGAGCCGCTTTCGTATGGCCTATTATTCAGGGATACGAGTTCCTTTCCATGAAACCTCTTCAGATTGATTGTAAACTGACCGGTGCCTTGTCCGCGCAGAATATCCGTGTAGATGTTCCGACCACCATTACGGTAGCGATCAGTACCGACCCTGAAGTGATGCAGAATGCAGCCGAACGTCTGTTAGGTTTGCAGCCGGAAGACAAGCAGAACCTGATTACCGATGTTGTGTATGGCCAGATGCGTCTGGTTATTGCCGATATGACGATCGAAGAGTTGAACTCCGACCGTGATAAATTCCTTTCCAAGGTACGCGACAATATCGATACGGAACTACGTAAGTTCGGTCTTTACCTGATGAACATCAATATCAGCGATATCCGTGATGCCGCCAATTATATCGTCAACCTCGGTAAAGAAGCTGAAAGCAAAGCCCTGAACGAAGCACAGGCCAATATCGAAGAACAGGAAAAACTCGGTGCCATCAAGATTGCCAATCAGATTCGCGAACGTGAAACGACTGTTGCCGAAACACGCAAAGATCAGGATATCGCTATTGCAGAGACAAAGAAACAACAGGAAATATCAGTTGCCAATGCCGATAAAGAACGTATTGCCCAGGTTGCCGTTGCCAATGCCTCGAAAGAGTCGCAGGTAGCCAAAGCCGAAGCAGATAAGAATATCAATATAGAAAAAGCAAATACTGAAAAAGAAAGCCGTATCGCAGAACTAAATTCCGATATGGAAATCAAGAAGGCCGATGCCGGAAAGAAAGCCGCTGTCGGACGAAACGAAGCAAATAAAGAAGTGGCCAAGTCTGATGCCGAACTGGCAGTAACCCAGGCCGAAGCAAGCAAACAAGCCGGTGAAGCAGCAGCCCGTTCGGAAGCCTCTGTGCAAGCTGCCCGCGAAATCGCCCAGCGCGAAGTGGAAGAAGCAAAAGCCAAAAAGGTTGAATCAGCCCTGAAAGCACAAAAGATCGTTCCGGCAGAAATCGCCCGTCAGGAAGCCATTCTGCAAGCTGAAGCAGTGGCCGAAAAGATGATCCGCGAAGCCGAAGCGAAAGCAAAGGCAACTTTGGCCCAGGCCGAAGCTGAAGCCCGTGCCATCCAGATGAAACTGGAAGCCGAGGCCGAAGGTAAAAAGAAATCATTGTTGGCTGAAGCCGATGGCTTCAAGGCAATGGTTGAGGCAGCCGAATCGAACCCGGCTATCGCTATCCAGTATAAGATGGTAGACCAGTGGAAAGAAATTGCCGGCGAACAGGTGAAGGCATTTGAACACATGCAGCTTGGCGATATCACCGTCTTTGACGGTGGCCAGGGCACAACCGGTAATTTCCTGAACCAATTGGTTAAAACCGTTGCCCCGAGTCTCGGCGTATTGGATAAATTGCCTATCGGCGAAACCGTAAAAGGAATCATTCGTCCGGAAGAAAAAGACGAAAAGAAAGATACAACGAAGAAGTAATATGAGAATTTATACCAGGGGAGGAGATAAAGGCCGTACCGGTATCCACGGCGGCGAACGGGTTGATAAAGACGATATCCGTATCGAAGCCAACGGTACGCTTGACGAAGTGAATGCACAAATCGGTATCGTGCGGGCTTTATTACCTCCCGAACATGAATGGCAGGATGTCTTAGGTAAAATACAACGGGAGTTGATGGTTGTCATGTCGCACGTGGCAACCCCTTCGGCTATCCGTGATAAGAACCCTAACAGTTTATCGGAGGACCTTGTGTCCTTCTGTGAGCAACAAATAGATCTACTTACCGGACAGATGCAGGATAATGGTTTCTTTATCCTGCCCGGCGGTACCCTGATCTCCGCCCATTTGCAGTTGGCACGTACCATTGCCCGTCGAGCCGAACGTCGTTTATGGACATTATACCGGAAAGATCCGCTTCCGGAAGAAATCATGCAGTTCGTGAATCGCCTCTCAGACCTACTTTTCACTATGGCCCGTTACGAAATGTTTCAACAGGACCATGCCGAAGAACGTTGGAACTCTTTCCTCTATAAAAGAAAAAAGAAAGAGTAATCCATATCCGGCAATAGTTAAATTAAACTCTAAAATCTTGCAAATTCACTTTTCAATCGTGAATTTGCAAGATTTTTTTATTTTTCAGAAGTATATAACCTCTCTTTTTGAAGTTTGCTATCATCGGAACGTTCACTCTCCTTATGAAAATAAACCTATTTCTGGAAATCTCATCTTTTTAATTACTTATAAAAAACAGTGTATTATTGCCTTACTTATTGTATGGAATTAATGTTTTAGGTTTTGACTGAAAAATGACTTTATTCATATAAAGAATATGACTTAAAGTGTGTGTTAATATGCAGTATACTAGATTTTTATATGTAATAGGTACTGACTAGAAAAAACGATCGTTTTTTTTAGTCAGCGCAAAAGTAAGCAAAAAAAATATATGATAAACAAAGAAATTCAATTATTATTTGAAATTCAATACTTTAACATTTTTTAATCCTAGTAAAATCGGACAATATGATGACTAGAAAAAACGATCGTTTTAGCTAGTCATCCTGTTCGTGAGTACACTTTATGTGACTGACGAACCTTGTCATATCAAAAAACTAGTATTAATTAATGGCTTATTTATTGACAACCCTGTCTTTAGTCTTATCTATATTGCTCTCAGCCCTGATAATTCCGCGTATCCTGGTTGTCGCTTATCGAAAAAAACTATTTGATATACCTAATGAACGAAAAGTTCACGACGGAATAATTCCCCGTTTAGGTGGTATTTCATTTGTTCCTACAATCCTGTTTTCACTCTCTTTTGTGACCGGATTACGTTATCTGATCGGCTTCGAAATAGCCGAAAACAGGCTCCATTTTATCATTCCCGAATTTTTCTTCCTGATCTGTGGTCTCACGTTATTGTATTTATCCGGTATAAAAGACGATCTGGTCGGACTACGTTATCGGACAAAATTCTTTATACAAATCCTAGCCGCCTCCATGTTCCCTCTGGCGGGATTATGGATCAATAACTTATACGGGTTGGCAGGTATTCACGAATTGAGTCCGTATATAGGAATTCCTCTTACGATATTAATGACAGTCTTTATCATCAACGCCATCAACCTGATTGACGGTATCGATGGCCTGGCCTCCGGGTTAAGTATTATTGCCCTAAGTGTTTTAGGAAGTTTATATCTTTATTATAGCCAGTGGGTATATGCCATGTTTGCTTTTTCGGCATTGGGCACATTACTCCCATTTTTCTATTATAACGTCTTTGGGAAGGCGGACCGTTGTACGAAGATCTTTATGGGCGATACCGGTAGTTTGACATTAGGTTATATGCTGGCATTTCTTACGATCTCTTATGCAACAGTCAATCCGCAGATACATCCTTATTTCGAAGGAGCGATCATTGTCGCTTTTGCCCCGTTGATAGTACCGGCTTTCGATGTTTTCCGCGTCATGTTGATTCGTGCCCGAAATCATAAACCATTGTTTATTGCCGACCGGAATCATATTCATCATAAATGCCTGGATGCAGGTCTGACATGTAAAAAAGCAGTGGTATACATCTTAGGACTGGCTTGTGTCTTTTGCATCCTGAATATGGCACTGATTAATACGATCAATAACAACCTGATTCTTTTTCTGGATATTCTGTTATGGTCTGTGTTGATAGGTTGGTTGAATAAATCAATAAAACGTTTTAACTATTAACTTTTCAGGTTTCCGCTTTATCCGGATAAATGTTTATCTTTGTTCAACACTTGACAAAGATTAAAATAGCGTATGATGACGAATCGTAAATTACCAATAGGAATACAAAGTTTCGAGAAGATTCGGAATGGAAACTATTTGTATGTCGATAAGACTGAACTGGTTTATCGTTTGGCAGTAAGTGAGATCCCTTATTTCCTCAGTCGTCCTCGTCGTTTCGGAAAAAGTTTGTTGATTTCTACTTTGGACGCTTATTTTCAAGGACGAAAAGAACTTTTTCAAGGGTTAGCCATTGAAAAATTGGAACACGATTGGCTTACTTATCCGGTGTTGCATCTTGATTTGAATGCCCGTAAATATGAAACGGAAGCGGATCTGGAAGCTATTTTAAATCAATATTTAGAGATGTGGGAAGCTGTTTACGGGGATGAAATGAAATTACGTGCTCCGGAAGAACGTTTCTTTTATGTTATCCGTCGTGCTTGGGAGCAAACCGGTCGTCAGGTGGTTGTATTGATCGACGAATACGATAAACCCCTTTTGCAGGCTATTAATAATGAACCTCTGCTGGATGCCTATCGGCGTACAATGAAAGCGTTTTACGGTGTACTGAAAAGTACGGATCGTTATCTGCGTTTTGTTTTCCTGACCGGTGTCACTAAATTTGCACAAGTCAGTGTTTTCAGCGATTTGAACCAGCTCAATGACATAAGCCTTGATTACAATTATGCTACTCTTTGTGGTATAACGCATAAGGAGTTGGCCGAAAACTTTCATCCGGAATTGGAACAACTAGGTCAAATGCAGTCTCTTTCATTGGATGAAACATTTGAAACAATGGTTAAACAATACGATGGATACCATTTCCATCCGAACCGTGAAGGAGTATTCAATCCTTTTAGTACTTTAAATGCATTAGAAAAAAGAGAATTTGGCGATTATTGGTTCCAGACAGGAACTCCCACCTTTTTAGTAGAATTATTGAAAAAAAGCGAATACGATCTTCGCCTTCTGATCGATGGTGTAGAGACACAGGCATCGGCTTTTACCGAATACCGTGCCGAGCAGAATAATCCGATCCCGTTAATCTATCAAAGCGGATATCTGACCATCAAAGAATACGATGCCCGTTTCAAACTCTATAAACTTGAATTTCCCAATGAAGAGGTGCGTTATGGATTCCTGAACTTTATCACTCCTTTTTATTCATCTATCTCTGATGACGAAAGAGGTTTTTATATCGGCAAGTTTGTAGACGAGCTGGAGTCGGGTAATGTAGATGCTTTTATGCAACGTATTCGTGCTTTTTTTGCAGATTTTCCTTATGAGCTGAATGACAAAACAGAGCGTCATTATCAGGTTGTTTTTTATCTGATCTTTAAGTTGATGGGACAATTCTGTGATGCTGAAGTTCGTAGTGCCAAAGGTCGTGCGGATGCAGTTGTTAAAACCGGGGAATATATCTATGTTTTCGAATTCAAGTTGGATGGAAGTGTAGAAGAAGCCTTAAAACAGATTGATGATAAAGGCTATTTGTTGCCTTATAAAGTAGATAACCGTAAACTGATAAAGGTCGGTGTTTCGTTTAATAAAGAAGAACGGAATGTCGGAGAGTGGGGTGTTGTGAATAAAGAGGTGATATTTTGATTTTAATAGTTTATTTATATAGCTTTGTAAAAAATCAATAACGAAATGGCAAAACAATCGCATCCATATAAATCAAAAGAAAATATTCACTCTTCGAAGTTGGAGGAACCTTCTGCAGCTTATGTTTCTGCTGACTTGCGGGGCACTTATCTGGATATTGTTTCTGAAGATATGTTTAGAAGTGCCATATCCAAAGCTGTTTCTGATTTCGATAAAGGATTGGTCATATCCCATAACCAGATAGATGAATTAGTGAAGGCTCGAATGGGATGGAAATAGTTTGGTCATCTTTTGCTACCGAAGGACTTTTCTCTATATTAGAATATGTAGAGACTGATTTTGGAAGCCGTGTATCCCAACGTGTATATACTGATATAATGGGATATATTGAAACCTTAACTAAGTTTCCTAACTAGGGTATTCATGATGATATATTTTCTACTGAAACTTTAGAGGTTCGTTATCTGATTTGTAAGCAAAATATAATTTATTATTTGATCTATAAGGAGACAATATACCTTTTGTCGATAGCAAACTCCAACCAGTCCTCTGACCGTATACGTAAAGTGATAGCAGACTATTTACGATTATATAAATAAGTTTTCCAAGGAATATCAATTCCTGATATTCCCATTGTAATCAAACAATAATGAATATAGCAATTGTAGGAACAGGCTACGTAGGCCTGGTCACGGGAACCTGCTTCTCAGAAATGGGAGTAGATGTCACCTGTGTGGACATAAATGAAGCAAAGATAAAAGCTTTGCAGGGAGGTGTAATGCCTATCTATGAACCCGGTTTGGAAAGCCTGGTCCTGAAGAATGTGGAAGCCGGTCGTTTACATTTTACGACTGATCTGACCGCTTGCCTGGATAATGTATCTATTGTTTTCAGTGCTGTCGGAACTCCTCCGGATGAAGATGGAAGTGCCGATCTGAGATATGTCCTGGATGTAGCGCGTACAGTAGGGCGTTCTATTAATAAATATACGCTACTTGTAACAAAGAGCACTGTTCCGGTCGGAACGGCTCAGAAAGTAAAAGCTGTCATTCAGGAAGAACTGGATAAGCGTGGAGTTACTATTCCCTTTGACGTGGCATCCAATCCTGAGTTTCTGAAAGAAGGAGCAGCCATTAAGGATTTTATGGCACCTGACCGGGTGGTTGTTGGTATTGAAAGTGACCATGCCCGTAAACTGATGGAACGTTTATACAGACCTTTTGTATTGAATGGTTATCCTATTTTATTTATGGATATTCCTTCAGCGGAGATGACGAAATATGCAGCTAATGCTATGCTGGCTACCCGTATCAGTTTTATGAATGATATCGCTAACCTGTGTGAAAGAGTTGGTGCTGATGTGGAATGTGTCCGTAAAGGCATTGGAAGCGATACCCGGATTGGGAAACATTTTTTGTATGCCGGCTGTGGTTATGGTGGCAGTTGTTTTCCGAAAGATGTGAAAGCATTGCTACATACCGGAAAAGAGAATGGTTATACGATGCGTGTTATAGAAGCTGTAGAAGAAGTGAATGAAACTCAGAAAAGTATTGTTTTTGAAAAAGTAAACAAACTCTTCAATAATGACCTGAAAGGTAAGATTGTTGCTATCTGGGGATTGGCTTTTAAACCGGATACGGATGATATGCGTGAAGCTCCGGCATTGGAAGTTATTGCGAGGTTATTAGCAGCAGGTGCTGTAGTAAAAGTCTATGATCCGGTAGCCATGGCAGAATGCCGCCGACGTATTGATGATTTTGTGGTTTATGCACAAGATATGTATGAAGCTGTCATAGACGCCGATGCATTGTTGCTTCTGACAGAATGGAAACAATTCCGTATTCCTAGCTGGTCTGTTATCCATAAAGTAATGAAAAGTCATGTAGTAGTGGATGGCCGGAATATTTATGATGGTGAAGAATTGAAAGAGTTAGGTTTTACTTATTCAAGAATCGGACAGAAATGAAACGAATATTAGTAACGGGCGGAGCCGGTTTTATCGGTTCCCATTTATGTGAACGCTTGGTGAAAGAAGGTAACGATGTGATTTGCCTGGATAATTATTTTACCGGCAGTAAGGATAATGTTCGCCATTTGTTGCAGTATGATAACTTTGAGTTGGTTCGTCACGATGTAACTTCTCCCTATTATGCCGAGGTCGATGAGATCTATAACCTGGCTTGTCCGGCATCGCCTCCCCATTACCAGTATAATGCCATCAAGACAATGAAAACCTCTGTATATGGAGCAATGAATATGTTGGGATTAGCCAAACGAACAAAAGCGAAAATACTTCAGGCTTCGACCAGTGAAGTTTATGGTGATCCGGCAGTTCATCCGCAGGTCGAATCTTATTGGGGAAATGTGAACCCGATCGGTATTCGTAGCTGCTACGATGAAGGCAAACGTGCAGCTGAGACATTATTTATGGATTATCATCGTCAGAATGGTGTAAGGATTAAAATCATCAGGATATTCAACACCTATGGTCCTCGAATGAATCCGAATGACGGACGTGTCATTTCAAATTTCATAGTACAAGCATTGAAAGGAGAGGATATCACAATTTATGGGGATGGAACTCAAACCCGAAGTTTTCAATATGTGGATGATTTGATTGAAGCAGTGGTTCGCATGATGGCTACTGGCGATGATTTTATTGGTCCTGTTAATACAGGAAATCCAGGAGAGTTTACAATGTTGGAACTGGCAGAGAAAGTGATTGAGTTGACGCATTCGACATCAAAGATTGTTTATTGCCCATTACCGGGCGATGATCCGAAGCAACGGAAACCAGATATATCGTTGGCAAAAAAGATATTGAACGGCTGGGAGCCGGGAATACAATTAGAAGAAGGACTGAAGAAAACAATTAGATATTTCCGAAAAAAGTAAAGTCCTACTAGAACGTGAATACATTGAATGAAAAATATGGTTATATCATATAGCTTTGGCATCATAGATTTTTTACACTTTGGGCATATCCGTTTATTTGAAGATGCCCGAAAATATAGTAATAGACATATTTTAGGATTAATATCGGATACCGCTATTTATTCCTGGCATGGAACGTTGGTTTCTTCCTATGAAGAACGGCTGGCTGTATTGCAGGGAGTTAAATATATAGATGAGATACGTCTTCAAAATTCATTTGATCCGCTACCCAATTTGCAATTGATCCATAAAGAATTTCCTGAAGCTAAGATAGTACTTTATATTGGTAATGATCGAAATTTTGTTCCTTGTGAGAATTATCTGAAGGAAATAGGAGGGGAAGTAAAAGTCATTGATTATTATGAAAAATTGTCTCCTCAAAATATATTAGATTGTCTGACAACTAAAGCCGCAAGAGTAAAACAGTATTCTTCAAATCTTATATCAACCAAGGCAAATACATTATTAGCATTGAAACCGGTTCTCTCAAAAGGGAAAATAGAAGATATTTATGTACTTACAGTAAATGAATATGTGAACGATTTCATAGCTGCATTTCAAAATATAAAGGAAAAGTTTCAGGGAGATTATATTGTAGTTAGAAGTTCTTCAGTCGCAGAAGATTGCTTTGAATTCTCTAATGCCGGACATTTTGAAAGTGTTTTAGGCATAAACTCTTCTGATATGGTAGAAGTTAAAAAAGCGATAGGAGAGGTTGTTCGCTCTTATGATCAATCAACTGATTTTTATAAGGATGAACAAATACTTATTCAGCGTCAAACAATGAACGTCGCTTGTTCGGGAGTCATATTTACCCGTGATGTGGATAGTAACCTTCCTTATTATTTAATCAATTATGATGATGGAGGTTCTACAGATTCTGTGACAAGTGGGAGTGGAGGAAATACAATCTGGATTTTGCGGAAGAAAGCTAAAAATAATCCTCCAAATAAATGGAAAAAGTTACTTTCTGTTGTGGCAGAGTTGGAGTCTTTGTTAAACAAGATGATACTTGATATAGAATTTGCTGTTACATCTGATGATGAGGTTGTCATTTTCCAGGTTCGTCCTTTGGCTGCCAATTATAAATTCCAGGTAAAACAAAATGATGAACAATTCTATCGTTGCTATAAGAAAGAATTATTAGCTTATAACAACATAAAAAATTATCAGACGTCTGTTCCGATGCTTCTTTCTGATATGGCCTTCTGGAATCCCTCTGAGATTATAGGAGTAAATCCTCATAATCTTGATTATTCTTTGTATCGGGAAATTATAACCAAACATGCCTGGAATGAGGGATTGTTGTCTTTAGGATATAAAAGAGTTCCGGATGATCTGATGTTTCGTATAGGTAATAAGCCTTATATTTCTATCGACTATTCTTTTTTGGCTTTAACGCCGGAAGCTTTGGAAGAAAATCTTAGAAATAAACTTTGTCACTATTATGAGAAACAATTGTTGAAAGATACTACGTCTCATGATAAAATAGAGTTTGAAATCGTTTTTAGTTGTTTGGACTTTTCAACAGATAGACGATTGAAAGACTTATTGCATGAAGGATTTAGCTTTGAAGAAGTAAATATTTTGCGACAAACTTTATATAATCAAACGAATGATATTTTAGAAAATTACTCCAGAATATTATCATCAGATAAAAATGATTTGCAGGAGTTGGAAAGTATCCGTCTTGAAGTAGAAAGAAATGTAGATTTAAAATGTGATAATGTTTTTGTGACGCTTCAGAGTATTTACCAACTGTTATCATCATTAAAGAAATATGGTACTCCTCAATTTTCCCGGCAGGCTCGTTGTGCCTTTATATCGAGATCATTGTGTAAATCTTTGGTTGAAGAGAATTTGTTTTTAGGCAAGGATATGGATTTATTTATGTCTTCTATCCATACTGTGGCATCTCAGTTTGAGGTTGATTTTAAGGCCTTTTCTTCAGGAAGATTGCCTATAAGGGATTTTAATCGTAAATATGGACATTTGCGTTGTGGAACATACGATATACAGTCCCCCCGATATGACCGGATAGATTTTTATCAGGATACTCGACAACAAAAAACTCAATCTGTTAAATCAGCAGAGTATGAATCCATATCAGAGGTCGAATCTTCCTTGAAAGAACAATTGTGTAAGTTGGATTTTTCTGTATCATCAGAAGATATATTATACTTTATAAAAGCTTCATTGGAGGAAAGGGAATCTTTCAAATTTGAATTTACCAAATCATTGAGCCTTGTTCTCGAGTTGATCGAAGAAGTCGGAGCCCGAATTGATCTCACAGTCTTAGATTTATCTTATTTGGAAGTTGCTGATATTTATGCAGCAGAGTATTATCCGTCCATACAAGAATTGAAAGAGTTCTGGACGATTCTGATATCCAAACGAAAAGAAATTTATAGAGAAAAGTCAATGCTGATACTACCAGAATTGATTGTAAGTAATAAAGATTTGGAAATAATAGAGCAGAATGAAGCCCGCCCCAATTTTATTACTACTCAGAAAGTGGAAGGAGAAACGATTAATTTGGATAATAACAATACCCAGGATATTCAAAATAAGATTGTGGTTATATCTAAAGCAGATCCTGGTTATGATTGGATATTTACTAAGAGAATAGTTGGTTTGATAACTAAATATGGAGGAGCAGCTTCCCATATGGCTATACGCTGTGCCGAATTTAGTTTACCGGCAGCTATAGGCTGTGGCGAAAAGATTTTTGATTATGTATCTAAATCGGAAAAGATAGAACTTGATTGTGGAAATAATAAAATAACCCGGATATTTTGATGAAAACATTAATAACTCAACGGGAAGGAACAGATAAATATGGAGTTCCGGTTGATTCTCTTGAAAGTAATTATATCCGTTAATTTAGCAATTTAGGATGTGAATTGTATCCGGTATCCAATTTTATATCCCGAACAGGCTATCTCTTTGATCAGGATGTCGAGTTACTCATTTTGACCGGGGGAGGCTCTCTTAGCGGTGAGTTTTATCATCCGGTTAAACCCGAAACGGATTCTCCTTGCAGAGATTATATAGAAAAAGCATTGTTTGAAGAAGCAATAAAAAGGCAGATTCCAGTTTTAGCCATTTGTCGTGGTATGCAATATGTAAATGCATTATTAGGAGGGAGTATTTCTGTCCTTTCTGGCTTACCGGTATTGCGGCGTGTAGGAGAAGATCATCCTGTTTCTTTTGGAGAAGAAATAGTTTATGTAAACAATTATCATAATGACGGCGTCTACCTAAATCAGTTAGCAACAGATTTGACTCCCATAGGCATAGATAAAGAGAATGGAGTTGTAGAAGCTTTTATGTCTGATGCACATAAAACCTTAGGAGTACAATTCCATCCGGAGAGAAATATTCAAGATTATGAATCACGAGGTTTTATAGACCTGCTGATTGAGAATTTTATACATAACAGAACAAATAAATATTCAGGAAAATGAAAGCAATTATTTTAGCAGCCGGACAAGGTACCCGCTTAAAGAAATATACAGAGAATTTACCTAAAGGAATGCTCGAGTTTCAGGGTAAGACAATCATAGAACGTCAGTTGGAAACTTATCGTTCAATGGGAATAGATGATATAATTGTCGTCCGTGGCTTTGCTGCTGATAAAATAGATTATCAGGGTGTGAAGTATTATGAAAATCCAAATTATGCGACCACTAATATGGTGGAATCTTTATTGATGGCCCGGAGTGAGTTTGACGATGATATAATTGTCAGTTATTCGGATATTTTATTTTCCCATGAAATGCTGCAGGGAATGATTCAAGCAAATGGGGATTTTGTTGTGGCGGTAGACGATAACTGGAAAACGTATTGGAGGGCTCGTTATGGAAAAGTAGACTTTGATACGGAAAGTCTGGAAATAGATGTAAATGATAATATAGTATCATTAGGTTTGGAAGCACCGTGTATGGATGATATTGATGCTCGTTATATAGGTCTACTTAAATTCTCCAAAGAAGGCTTGAATATTATAACAGATTTGTTAGATAGAGACTATCCTCATTATGTGGATAAACCTTGGATGTTATCCGGAAAGCATATTCGTCAGGCTTATATGACAGATTTATTAATGGCATTGATAAAAGATAAACATCAAGTGAAAGCCAGTCATTATAAGAATGGTTGGATAGAGTTTGATACGAATGAAGATTATGAACGAATGTCAGAGTTGGCAAATAATGGAGAAATAAGAGCTTTTATAGAACTGTAGAATGGGGAATGATTTGAGACGGGAGGCCGTCCGTGGTGTCTTATGGAGTGCGATAGAACGTTTTTCCGTGCAGATTGTTCAGTTCATGATACACATAATTCTGGCACGCTTGCTTCTTCCTTCGGATTTTGGACTGATTGGCATGCTTGCTATTTTTTTGCAAATATCCCAATTGCTGATAGATGGTGGTTTCAGTAATGCTTTAATTCAGAAGCAAGACAGGACGGAGATAGACTTTTCTACTGTTTTTTATTTTAATATGTTTATCTCGATCGCGTTGTACTGTGTACTATTCTGGACTGCTCCTTTTATTGCGAATTTTTATCATATCCCTGAATTATCATCGGTAGTTCGGGTTATCGCCTTGAATCTTGTTATATCCTCTTTTTTTGCGATTCCGAAAGTCAAGCTAATGATAGCGATCGATTTCAAGAGCCAATTGAAAATTTCATTGGTGTCGATTCTCGTTTCAGGAGTCGTAGGTGTCCTTTTGGCATACAAAGGTTTTGGCGTGTGGGCTTTGGTTATGCAATCTTTGCTGAATAATTTGTTTTTGTGCATTCTTTTTTGTGTGTGTTTTCGTTGGTTTCCATTGTATGTATTCTCTGGGAAATCTTTCAGGAGTTTGTTTTTTTTCGGTTCGAAATTGACCCTGTCGAGTTTAATTCATACGGTGTATTATAATTTATACTCTATTGTGATCGGTCGTTATTTTTCCGCAACAGCCCTTGGGTATTTTAGGAATGCGGAACAATTCGCCTCCCTGCCATCTTCAGGAATCAATATGATCATATCCCGTGTTTCTTATCCGGTGTTAAGCCGTATTCAGGATGATGATGAGTATTTGGCCAGGGCATATCGAAAATATATTCGTTTGAGCTCATTCCTGATTTTTCCTTTGATGTTTTGTTTGGCAGCTTTGGCAGATCCAATCGTGAATTTTTTATTGACGGATAAATGGAGTGAGGTAATTCCTCTTTTTCGAATATTATGTCTTTGCTGGATGCTGGACCATTTGAGTGTGATTAATTTGAACTTATTGTTTGTCAAAGGACGTACGGATTTGTCTCTTCGCTTGGAATTGGTAAAAAAAACGATCGCTACGATTATATTGTTTGCCTCTATTCCTTTTGGACTAGAGGGTATGTGTTGGGGACGTGTTTTTTACTACATAATAGCTTCTTATATTAATACGTATTATACGAAAAGATTGATAGGATTGAGTTTCTTGATTCAATTGCATGATATTATTCCATATTGGATTCTGTCGTTAGTCATGGCTTTATGCGTATATGGCATATCTCTGCTTTTTCTGGAAAGTTATTTCCAGATAATGGTAGGTGTGGTATCTTGTGTATTGATTTATTATATGCTGTCTTATCTTTTTACCTTCAAGACATTGAAAGAATTTGTGTTACTATTTAAATGAAAAAGATATGAGAAAAATGTCTTTAGATGAGATGAAGAAAATTCAATTTGATATTCTCGTCGATGTAGCAAGATTTTGTGAAGAAAATAGTATTAGATATTATTTGACGTATGGGACTCTTCTTGGTGCTGTCAGGCATAAAGGTTATATTCCTTGGGATGACGATATTGATATAATGATGCCAAGACCTGATTATATGAAATTTTTGGAGAAATATAATAAAAGGATCTCTAATTATAGAGCTTTGTCCTATTATATGGATCCGAAGTATCCAAGACTATTCACTAGAGTAGGAGATTTGAGGACACGTCTAAAAGAAAAATTTGATTATGAGAATGAGGGTGTCTCAATAGATGTGTTTCCTCTTGATGGAATTCCTAAATATGGCTTTTCAATTTATTCTGGAATTATAATGGTATTGAGGAGTATGTTACAAATTCATTACCTAAAGTCTGTGTCGAATAAAAGTGTTTTAAAAAAGTGTTTAACTTCAATGATAGCTAAAATGCCTTTTTGTTTGTATCAACTTTGTTTGAATATGGAGGATTATTTGCTTAGATTTTCATCGTATGATAACTCAGAAAAAGTGGCACTTCTTATTATGTTAGCTCCAGAAAGAAGGGAAGTGTTTGAAAAAGCTACGTTGGAAAAAAATATGAAGTTTGAATTTGAAGGAAATCTTTTTTCTATTCCTTATGTATATGATAGTGTTTTGAAGATTTTGTATGGTGACTATATGCAACTACCACCTGAATGCGAACGGGTTTCAAAACATCTTGTTGAGTGTTCTGTTGAGGCTTTTTATAAAGAATAACCGGGTTTAAAAGATGAACAAATACGATTATTTGATAGTTGGAGCAGGCCTATATGGTTCCATGTCTGCCTATAAAGCAAAAAAGGCGGGAAAAAAGGTTTTGGTGATTGATAAACGCCCTCATACAGGTGGAAATTTGTATTGTAAGAATATAGAAGGAATCAATGTTCATAAATATGGTCCGCATATATTCCATACGTCGAATAAGGAGGTATGGGATTTCGTGAATACCATTGTACCTTTTAATCATTTCCGTTATGAACCTTTAGCCTGTTATAAAGGAGATTTGTATAATCTTCCTTTTAATATGAATACATTCCATCAACTTTGGAGCGTAAATACTCCGGATGAGGCAAAGTCTATCATTAATGCGCAGCGAAAGGAATTCGAGGGGAAGGAACCTCAAAACTTAGAGGAGCAAGCGATATCTTTAGTAGGTCGGGATGTATATGAGACTTTGATAAAAGGCTATACTGAAAAACAGTGGGGAAGGAAATGTACAGAGCTACCCGCTTTTATTATCCGTCGTTTACCAGTTCGGTTTTGTTACAATAACAATTACTTCAATGACTGTTATCAAGGAATCCCTATCGGAGGTTACAATAAATTGATAGAAGGTCTATTGGAAGGGACAGATGTTCGTCTGAATGTAAACTTTTTTGAGGATAGGAAATCTTTAACCTGCTTAGCGGAGCGTATCGTATTTACCGGAAAGATAGATGAGTTCTACGATTATCGATTTGGTAAATTAAATTATCGCAGCCTTCGTTTCGAGGAGGAGATCTTAAACACGGATAATTACCAAGGAAATATCGCCGTGAACTATACGGATACGGAACATCTCTATACCCGTATCATTGAACATAAATACTTTGAGTTCGGAGTACAGGATAAGACGGTTATCACAAAGGAATACTCTTTGGAGTGGACAGAAGGTTGCGAACCATATTATCCGGTGAATGATGAGCGTAATACAAGTCTGTACCAACGTTACAAGGAACTGGCGGATCAAGAAAGTAAAGTGATGTTTGGAGGACGATTGGCTGAGTATAAGTATTATGATATGCATCAGATTGTGGAGAAAGTGTTGAACATGGAATTAAATAAGAGATGAAAAAGAACGAAAATCCAAAAATTAAGATATTGGTATGTTGCCATAAGTCCGGTAAGTGGTTAAGCGATGATGTCTATATGCCTATACAATGCGGAAAGGCTATAAGTGATGTTGATCTAGGTATTCAGGGCGATGACACGGGTGATAATATAAGTGCTAAGAATCCTGGTTATTGCGAACTAACAGCAATGTACTGGGCATGGAAGAATTTGAAAGACGTAGATTATATCGGATTGTGTCATTATAGAAGATATTTTGATTTTCAATCTTCCGCATTGAGATGTGTTAAAAATGTCAATATATTGCCTGATTATGTAGAGAAGATTCCATCTTGTATGATTGATTTTTGTTCGAAAAATAATTCTATTGTTGTTGCTAAACCATATACATTTTATTGTAATATGATGCATTGGTATGCTATTCAGCACAATAGCAATGATATGAAATTGTTGAGAAATGTGCTAGAGGAAAAATATCCAAATTATATATGTGCATTTGATAATATGCTTTATTCTAATAAAATGCTTGCTTATAATATGTTTATTTGCAAAAAAAACATATTTGACAATTATTGTGAATGGTTATTTGATATTTTGTTTGATTTGGAGAAAAAAATAGTTGTAAATTATGAAGATAACTATCAGAAAAGAGTTCTTGCTTTTTTGTCTGAAAGATTAATGACGGTTTATGCACTTCATAACAGAATGGATGTAAAGTATATTCCAATATTATTTCTGTCTGATTCAAAAAACGAATCATATTTTAAGTATATGACAAGAACTTATTTGGATAATATTATTGCTTCTATTTTATCTATCAGACAAAAAAAATGATACAATATGCTTTTTAATTATATAATATATTTCATATATCTGATCTTGTCAGTAAGTGGATTATGTTATTTGTTTTTTGGTAAAGGTATAAAGATTTCAAAGGGACTGTTAGCAGTAATATTATTACTCTTCTCTTTTTTTTGTGTTTGTTCTGTTATAACTCCGGATTGGAATTCTTATAAGGATATGGTTGCTGAATTATATAAGTCAAACGGGAAGAGTGTAACTAACATGGAATATATTTGGAAGAGAGCATCTGTTTTTGTAGAAGGGAATATAATATTATTTAGAATATTGATTTTCTTTCCATCTTTCTTTTTTTTACATAAATTGATTTGTGTGTTGTTAAACAAAGAACAATATTTATGTTTTTTATCATTCTTTGCTGTCCTATTGTTGTATGGAATTAGTGGTGGAAGACAAATTTTGGCTGTTTCAATGTTTTATTATTCATTATTTTCCCCAAAAAAAATCTTGTCATTAGCTTTGATAGTTCTGTCTATATTTTGTCATAAGATTGTAATATTACTTTTTATTCAGTATATAATTTCAAAAATAATTACTAAAAAACATGGAATCATATTGTTTGCTATTTTATCTATAACAGTGTTGTATAATATTGATTATATAATAGATTTTGTGTTACATTTACCAATAGAAGATTGGGGGTTTGATTTTTATAAATATTATTTGTCAGATGAGATTTTATTGGGAGAAGATCTCCCAGGAGCTCGTAGATGGATTTATTCTTCTTATATCTTTA